>JACLAD010001929.1_pt1 | contig 13533 bp, 7 predicted proteins | sample 8027901 | NCBI WGS metagenome assembly JACLAD01 (sample SAMN15725071, study PRJNA655200) | protist metagenome | isolation source: fluorescence activated cell sorting (FACS) single amplified genomes of... | place: Spain: Blaines Bay Microbial Observatory, Mediterranean Sea | collected 2016-07-05
CTGTGTAAATTCCTATAAATTCTGGTTAATTCCTTGGTCCTCTGACCTTCTAGTCGATATGATAGATCATTCTTACACTACCAATACAACTACTTCCTACAACCATGCAATCCGACAACCCTGACAAACTCCTTGCCTGCCGGCTCAAGACACAAGCTACACTGCTGTCTCTCGAATGTGTCCGATGTGAAATGACCAACACTCCGGCTACTCTGCCCGGGTGGGTCAAACGCTCGTGTCCTCGGTCTAGCTAACCCTCGCTGGCCTCGACCACGCGCGTTGGTCCTTCTTCACATCTTTCCCGAATTCAACCACCGTCGTTGTATTTCGATTCCTCAACACAGCTGACCTCAGGTATGAGAACATAGACTACCTGCGGCTAGATTTGTACCAATCTATATCGTGATTGAATCTTAAATTAAACGTGAACCTTGGGTATGCGTTGAGAGACAGGAGCGGCAAGGGCAAGGTGCGTCTTGGACGCTTGTCTTGCTGGTATCCTGAGTGGGTGGTGTTACCGGACCCCTGGGGGTCCGTACAATAGAGAGTATGCTGCGTAACAGAATGTAGACAAAGTTATAAAATTTCGTGATTTGTTATATTTCACTGACCGCCCTCAACTGTAACTGTAACTGTAACTGTAACTGTAATATATTTATATTAGTATTAGTAATATCCCGCACGACGCGTGCGTTGTCGGTACGACTTTTTTCACTTTTCACTTTTCACTTTTCACCTTCACGTTTATGTTCACAGCCACAACCATCATGCTGCCACTACAACTGCATCAAAGTGCTCGCTACGGGTATCTTAAAATGTATCAACAAGACGATGGACCGTATTCGTTGATTACATTTAAAAAACATCAAAAATATATCAAAATATTAATATCCAATATTTTCACATTTAGTCGTAGTTCTGGTCACCCTTGAGAGCTTCGAAAGCGGTAATGGTGATCGCACATCCTGGTGCGAGCCACATAATACGAGCTGGGAGCCCGCGCCACAAATCTCGCATACCGCCGTCGCGGATTACCATGAACATGGCCTTAAAGATACCCAGGGATGCAAATCCCCCCCCCCCGGGAAGTACCTGCAATCGAGTCTTCACTACATCTGGGGGTTGAGAAACTATGGAGCCCGCGACACCCGCAACAACACCCGCCACGAGATCTGTTGTCCAGTGGTCCCTGCAGTGAAACGAAGTGATCAGCCTACGACGGCTACTCTCAAATGTTGCAAAATAAGCGGCAGAGAAGGGACCCCAGACAAACCAGCTCGCAACGAGACCCCGGTACAACTCTCCTCCACGCCACATCGCTCTAAGCTCAGTCCAGAGCTTGAGGCGTGCGGGACTTCCCGCACTACGGGGCGCGGTACCAGTACTTGACTGTGTAATCATCAGATCATGGCACTGCATCCGCTGTTTCACTATATCATAGGGGGTCCAGACTAGCGAAACCTGAAACTGAGCCATTAAACCTGCCAGGGGCTCACTCGCTGCCGGCAGCTGGTGCTGCAAAGCGCTTTTCCAGAACTCGTAGCTGGCAAAGTAGCACGCGTTTCCGACACCAGAAAAAAGAAGCATCGCAGAGTATCCTCTGTAAAGACCAGGCACACCCTCCCGTCCAACAATGCCCCGTACCTCACGAGACAACGCGCCCCAACCCCCAGAGGTGGTCTGGATCCGCGCCCTGACAGTATCCACCGGGTGCATGACCATGTCTTGCGCAAGACCGGCCAAAGCACCCGCAGCGATGTGCCGGAGCAGCACACTCGACGTCGCGCTCGTCGCTAAACCCTGTTCTCCCATCCTATGTTCGATCGTCGGTCGTACCTCTCCTGCGCGAAGACTGTAGGTGGGTAGATAGGTAGATGGGAAATCAGGGAGACGCGGAGACGCGGAGACGCGGAGACGCGGAGACGCGGAGACGCGGAGACGCGGAGATGGAGAAATGAGGAGATGGGTAGACGGGGGAGACAGGGGAGCAGCGTGTGATATCCCGCACGCAGCGCCCCGTCGCACTGAGCGGAGGTCACCGCGCCGAGGCGACCATATCCTCTCTCTCTCTCTCTCTCTCGTCTCGTCTCATCCGAGACGTGCACATTTTGGGAGAGAGCTCAAAATTGGCCCATTCTCCAGAATCCACGTCGCCTATACCTCGATCCTCACAAGACAAGTCCCACCCTGTGGGGTTTCGGGGAACGAAAGTCGGGGTAAAGGTCTATTTTCCCCATTATTCTCCACGGGTCTCACCTACTGGCGGGAAAGGTGGAGGGCGCCTGCTGTTTTTTCCGCGCCTCCCGATTCGTCGGCCAGCCGTTTGGACATTGGAACGGTCCTCCTCCTCCGGCGTTGGTATGCACCTCTTCCGGCGACGGTGTCTGGGATCGGAACCGCGTCGGAATGCCGGCGGGGCGGCGTTTGCGATACGTGACATGCTAGGGGGACCGGGACGCTAAGTTGGTGGTCGAAAACTGAAGGCGCAGGGGTGGACGGGGCGCCATGAGGGCCTGCGGGCTGGGGGTCCTGTGGGGTCTCCTGGTCGTCGCTCTCGCGAAGCGGGGCTCGGCGGCCGCGGCGGATAATATCACAGCGCACAGCGCAAACCTCACAAAAGTTTGGACGGATGACTTGAAGTGGGTCAACGAGGTTTATTTTCGCTGCATGGAGTTGCCGGCGAGTATGGGACTTTTGCGCGTTGTTTGGGACGTGGACCGACCTGGTTTCCCGTGCAGCCCACCTGCGGAGGGAGTCACGTGCTCACCAATTTTCTCGAAGGGTCCCTCCGTCCTGGACATGGATCTGGAGTGGTGGTGGAAAATACGAAAATTGGAACTCACCGACGCCGGGCTCATCTGCGAACCCCCGACGGCGTCGCTTTCCTTCGATACGAAAATTGAGTTGTCAACTTTGATCCTGCGTCGGAATCAAATAGGCAAAATCGCCATGAGCTACATTTTCTTGCAGGCAATTAGTGTCGAGACGCTCCAGCACCTCGACATGGCAGATACCGGACACGCAACTGATACGCACACCAGTTTCAACGCAAAAATTTGCGAGTTTCGACTTTTGCGTCACCTCGATCTTCGAGAAATGAAGCTCAACAGCTCTCTTCCTGGCTGCATATCGAGACTAGATCGTCTTCGGCATGTGAATCTTCGTGGAAACAGGTTGGACGGCTGCCGCCCCGGCATGGCAGCACTTACGGCGCTGACCTTCCTTGACCTGTCGTCGTCGCCCATTTCAGCATCCGACGACGTAAACCGCACTGCGACGAATTGTCTTATGCTCCCCAGCCTCTCGAGCGTCATGCTTGACAACACCAAGGTGAGAGGCAACTTGTCCGCGTTGTGCCGCAGCAATGCGACTCTGACGCGACTCGTCGCGCGACGCACGCCGTTGGGGACTATTCCATCGTGCCTGACTTCGTTGAGAGTGCTTGCCATATCCAACTCGAGGCTCGCCGCCGTTTCTTCGCTGGCTACCCTGAGGGGTCTCACAGAGCTCGACATTTCTGGAATTGGGAGCCTAGACATCACTGGGTTTGCGGCGCTCGAGATGTGGCAGACTTTATTGCATCTCAACTTCAGCAATTCGTGCGCACAGTCGAGTGAAATTCCGTTATCAACGGTTCTTCCCGCCGGGCCGCATTCTCTCTTCCCGCTGCAGACTCTGGATGCCAGCCACAACGGTCTGACCGGAGACCTCGCAAGAGTGACGGTGCTGCGGAGCTTGAAAAATTTGCACCTTTCACACAATGAGATCATGGGCGGTCTCGAGCACTTGGAGCACCTCACGACCCTTCGGCGGCTCGATCTTGCGAACAATAGGATCCGCGGGCCGTTCCCCATATTTGGTGGAGACCTCGCCCCCGAGCAGCTGCCCCTTAGGAATGTGAATTTGGAGGGGAACAACATGAGTGGGACTCTCCCGCTTGAAAAATTCTTCTGGCGGTTGCCAGCGCTTCGCGCTCTGAGGATGCGCGGTAATTCTGCCATGAAAGCAAAGCTACCCCGTACAAATCTTTCGTCCCCGGGGATCGTCGAGATAGATTTACGCGGCCTGACGAGACACAGCTTCACGACGCTAGAGCTGCAGGACCGCGCCTCCCTTTCCCATTTGCAGTGGCTCCGCACATCAAAGTCTCGTATCGCGCTGATTGACAATAAGGACGGGGGCGCGATTTATGGGTGTTACAACCTTGAATTTCGTTCTTCCGGTGCTCCTCTGCGTCTTTTGCCTGGCGATACAAACTATGAGCACTGCGTGTGCCTTGGTGGGACAGGGACAGCGCCGATGTGCAAGTCGTGCCCGCGCCACGCCGTTTGCAGCCTGGCCCAGGGTACGGTCCCGAAATGCTACCGGGGGCACTTCTACAACGTGTCTGGAAATTCCTGCGATGAGTGCATTTCCGGCATGCACTGCCTCAGCGATGGTCTCGACTTGAGAAACATCCAGACTTCGCCGGGCTACTTCTTCACGGGCGCAGGCGCCGTAGATAGATCTAAACCTAGTGCGTACAGGCTCTGCCCCCTGGGCCGGGTGGCGTGTGTCGGCGGGAACGTCTCGGATGACCAGTGCGGGCCGTCTTATGCTGGGGCCTTGTGCAACTATTGCAACAAGAGCGCCCGTTTTTTCCTTGGGCCCGGCGGTCGCTGTAGAAAGTGCAGCGTGCCACCGCTAGAGACGGTGCACCACTACATAATCTGGGGGGCGGTAGCGCTGGCTTTCTGCATATTTGGGTTTAGCTTCGGGACATATACGTTTCTCGCGGACACCTACTTCTATGAGCGCGATGTTTGGTGGCGTTTTCGGCAGCAGCACTCGAATGTCCTGTTTGCATTTTTCACCAGCCCGACGACGATCACGATCTTTGGTGGTCTCTCCATTCTCGGAACACTACCGACGACTCTTCCTGGTCTAGCGTGGCCGCAACCAGTCCACGAGGCTCTGGGGCTCCTTGGGGTTGCGTTTGACTTTGATATTATTGCAACGGAGAACATCGCCTGCAGATATGCTGGGGTAAATGACTGGCCAGCGCATCCAGTTAATCGTCTCGTGATTCTCGCAGCAGTGCCCGTCATCTTGTTCGTCTCCCTTCTCATCGTGTATGCTGGGACGGTTCTATTCCTGTGGAGGGCCTGGGTCCTGCATGTGTTGTACTACGAGGAAAATATGGACAACTGCTGCATGATTCGACAGCGCGTTTTCCCCGAGAACCTGCCGCAGCTTGTCCGGCGCCGCATTATCTGTTTTTTCGCGTTTGTGCTTGTTTTCCTGTACCCAGCCTTGGCGAACAACGGGCTGAGAGGAATCTTTGGGTGTATTTACTTGCCCGGAGATCAAGCCGTAAATACCTACTTCCACTTTCATTGCATCGGGCAACCGCGCAATGAATTTTACATCGCCCTGGGAAGCAGCTTGGTCATTCTTTTCCTCCACTGCTGCCTGATTCCGTCGGCCGCCCTCATCTGGCTCTGCGCCAACCGGAAGAAAATCTCCCGGCCATTCCGGAAACTCGCTGTGGATGTGCATGACGACCTTGTCACAGCTGACGGGCTCATTTACTCTCTGCGGTTCCTCTACGGCCACTTCCGGGGACGCACCTGCAAAATTTTCGGCTTCTTCCTCGAACTCATACTACGGCAGGCGTGCATGGCTTTGATTATGTTTTGGAGAGAGCGTTTCTACGGTCTTCTCGTGGGAGCCGCGGTGCTGCTTTCCCACCTAGGTTTTGTGGCTCTGCTCCGACCCTACGAGCACGCCCGCTACGAGGTATACCTCGCGACAGTGGCAGTGGATCTCGGAGGCAGCGTCTGCCTGGTGTCTTTAGCGCTGTACCAGTTTGACAAAATTACATCGGATTCGGTGGAACTAATTATAATGGTATGTGTGAGGGGGCTAGTAGCGCTGGCGGTGTTGCTGCATTTGTACTACGAGGCGGTCGTGGTTCGTGGCTTTTGCCCTTTCATTGGGCGGTGCCAGACGAGAAGGTCTGGACCCAGGTCAGCACTCGCATCGGCTTCATCCCGGTTAGGCACCGCTGAGAAACGTCTTCGCTTCGCCGAACCATTTGATGAGATTATTGACATGGCAGGAAGCCCTCCCGGTAGCCCTGGAGGAATTGCAAGGCCGGGCACCTCGAGCGCCGAAGGTTCTGCGTCGCCAATAATGACTCCATCGACCGCGCCAACGACACCCTCTCTTCGCCGAGAGCGCGATATCGACTACAAGCTTAAAGCCTGGTATTACCGCTACTCTTTCGTCGAGCGTTGGCGCCAGGGATTTATAAAACTCCACAGCAAGATACCCTCGCGAGTGGATTTGAGCAAGGACCCGGACTTGGTGCGCAATACGCAGCGCCTGGATTTGAGGAGCAAGCAGCTCCGCGAGCTGGGCATTTTCGACCCTGCCAAGGCATTTCGGCAGCGAAACTTGAAGCCCCAGTATGATGATCGGCATGTCCTTGTACCGGACCGACCAGTGACGTCCGGTTTCAAAGCCAAAGCTTTACCCCACGCGCTTCACGCAGCGAACAATTTTGCTTTGTCCATGAGCAAGCCCGCCGACGAAGTCACGTACGACTTTGTGCTGGAAGACGTCAATGATGACGAGTTTGAGCGCCACGAGAGGGAGAGCAGTACCGCCGGGAGAGACGCCTCCAGTCGACACCGCTACAAGTATTACGAGAAGAATGAAGGCATTCCAGGTACTCCGGGTCACGGTGCAGGGAGGGAGATGACGACGACGACAAAGAAGAAGCAGAAGAAAACGGATACTTCCGCAGCGAGGGCACCAAAAAGGCGTGTCGGTCTGAGGAGGCGCCAGCCCACGGATGCAGAAAAACGGGTGCATCACCACATCAGGAAAATACATTTGCACCGCAAGCACGGGGTGCCATTGGAAGATGATGACTAGGACTGTGGTGGTGCAAATATGCGAAGGATCCTAAAGCACGTCCAACGGTCTACTGCATACGCACGCTCTTTGGGAAGATTTCGGAGAGTAAATTTTGCAAAGCGCAGTTACAAATACACTACGTGTTACACTCTGCTTACCCGCTGACAAAGTATTTATTTGTATGTGGGATTATTTACAGCAGCACTTCCTCCCGTCTCTTCCATGAGCTTATACTTGATATGCTGATGCTCAATTTTGAGAGCGTTGTGCAGCGTAAGTCTCCAGAAAATCCACACAAGAGAGTAGAGAAGCGCACCATGGGGAACACAGTTGAAGTGCTCGACAAAGCCTCCGTAGGTAAGTGCAGCCCAACTTCCCCCGTGCACTACTGCTAGCCACCCCGTGAGCTTGAACAACGTGGCACGGCCTCCAGGAGCGCGAAGGCACCACGCCGTCAACGTGGACACGACGGCAGAAAAAAAGTCAGACCCCGCCTGAAAATAGTTTCCATCGTGCTCGGCGTCGTCGAACGCTCGCCAAAACCCGTAGCACGCAATGACGCCGGCCATGAGCGTCATCATGGACTGGAACTGCTGCGCAACCATGGTGTTGCGCACGTTTGCGCCTATCAGAAACTTCTCCATCTCCCGCTTGCCACTGGACCGCCCGCCGCCCTCCATGGTGTCAACCCGGCGTTTTTGCTTGCGCTCCTGGCGCGCGCGGCGCCGCACTGCTGACGGCATGGAGGGGGCTGGGTGGAGGAGCGTGGCCGGTGTGTAAAAAGGGAGACGAATATACTTTCTGGTTTGTAGAGATTTAGATTAGCGAAGATTTAGATATAAGATTTAGATTAGGGGGAAATAGTCTCAGTCGTCTCTCTCTCTCTCTGTTGTGTGATGGGGGAGGAATTAAATAAGGAGAGGCGCGGCCATGTTGGGCACTCTCTCCAGAGGAGCAGTCGCCCCTGTGACCCCCAGAGAGTTCGCAAGGGGAAAGACTACCCCGGAGTCGAGCATTTGTGCGGCTTAAAATCAGCAGGACGCAGCGTTTGGGCACCCCAGAGCGGCCTCGCCTGTGGCTCCAGAGAGGTCACTTGAGGGGCACGACTGCTCCGGAGTGGCATTCGGGTAGATATCATCAATAGACCCACGTTTGATTCACGCGGCTTCTGGGCGGGCGACACTTAGCATACGCGTAGGCTATGTCCCATCCATCCGCGTAGCATAATCGGGCCTCATTCGGCGTGGGCGGCGTGGAGGTTCCGGCGGCTTCGCATGATGCCTGCAAGGAACGCATTGAGGGGAGTGTTAATCCCGAGCGCAGCTCCTCGCCGTGCCACCCACCCATTCAGATACTCAATTTCTGTTTGGCGACCATGGCGAATGTCCTGAAGCATGGAACTAAAATTGTCGCGCGGAATGTCATTCCTGATAATCTCGCAGACTTTTGCAGGGTCGACCTTGACTTCTGGCGCAGCCACGTCGGCTACCTCCTGGCATATTGCGAGCATGCTTTCCGACCCAGCATCACTAGATATGACCTCGCCATTCGTGCAATCCAGTAGGACTGAATTGGGGTTGATGAAACAATTTACGGCCAGTTTTGTCCAAAGACGGCAGTAAATTGACTCCGTCCCATCTTCCTCCCCAACAGTCTTCAGTTTCGCCGCTTCGAGCGTAATCAGGAGATCTTGCAAAACCTGTGATTGGTGCTCTTCGTATTCTTCTATCCAGATGTTTCCAGCTCCTGCGAAAACAGCATGAAGGCGACGACAGGTGGTTAAGTCAGCGGACTTCGATTCTATGTATGCACCATGCGTGGTCATTCCTAGACGGACATCAAGACGCCTTTTCTCGGGCTGCCCAAGTATGTTGCTGCTCAGGACTTCTTCCTTGACAGCCAGGCCGCCATTGCAGAGCAGAACTATGAGCGCACCGTCTGAGAGTCTATGCTGTATGGACAGCAAGGCGTTGACTGCATCATGTGCTTTCGTAAGAACGATGCAGCATTCTATTTGCCCCTCGCATGTTGATGTAGCTTCAATTGAGATATGTTCTGTACTTTCGTGGATGCTATGCTCACTTTCAGATTTGTTATGCACGGACACAGGCACAGTCCCACAGCTTCTGGAAGCGCTGGGGGAATCGTCCTCTGCATTTATAGAAGTAGGTAGTATCCTGTCAAGTGTTGTAGGGCGCGCGAGTAGTCTTGGCTCACAAATTCTCGTATGATGATCATCCTGTTCGTGGACCCTGCTTTGATACTGAGGGGTTTTGGACTTCCTTGCTTTGGCTATTCGATGTGCAAAGACAGTCCCAAGAGCACCTGCACCTAGAATATGCACTGGTGGAAGACACCTGCTTCTAGTCTCACTGTTTCTCGTGCCGTCGTTCACCGCTGACGATGAATGGTATCTATTCATGCTTTCTCCACATATACAACTGCGACCTACTGACGTGTTTGGCAAGGTATTTCGCGCCCACCAAGGCACCGCAATCTCGCTCCCATACCTGCACGTCCAGTGTCGAGAGTGCGAATTGCGCCAGCAGGAGCGAGCTGAAGCGTTCACCTTCCGCATCCCCGAGTGTCTCACGTCGGAGCACCGCTGCAATAGTCCTCGCACGAGCCCCGCAAGGCGTTGAGACTGAAGCGCTCGACGCCCCATGTTACGGTGCCCGGAGAGAGAGAGAGAGAGAGAGAGAGAGATTATAAGAGATGTGAGAAAATAAAAAATGAGATCGATTTGCAGTCGATTTGTGGATTTTAGAGAGATTTTTAGATTTAGATTTAGATTAGTCTATAAAAGGAGATAAGGAGATCAGATTAAAAGAGAAGAGAGAGAGAGAGAGAGAGAGAGAGTCAGCACACACATGCGTATTTCTGACCGGACTCATGCCCAACGACTACAGCCAGGCTCTGACGAAGGTGGACCTGTCGCGCAGTCAGACGCTGCAGGGAATGGGCGATCTTGAGCGACGAGCTCTGCTGCGGGGAAGGTCTACCCCAAGCCTCCGCGACACTGCCAATGCGCAGAAGCACCGACGAAAGTGGCCTCCAAACGACATCTTCCGGCGGCTCCAGCAGATGCTCATCCTACGCGGGGGAGGGCTGCCTGTTGCGCTCAAGCACTACTCGTGCCAGGACGGCCGAGGTAACAACAGCGGCATGACCGTCAGCAAGGAAGACATGAGGATCATCATTAAAAAGCGTTTCCGTATTCCGGCCACAGATGCTGAGTGCGATGCATTTTACCGCAACATGCGCCCAGATGCATCGGGCAACCTTTCTTTCCCCAAGCTTTTCCAGGTGCTGGACGTGGGCATAGGCTTTGGAGCGAAGACGAAGCCGCCAACCGTTCCAGGCCCTGCGGACTGGACGGTGGCGAATCCCATGGAACCGGACGCAGTGTCTTCTGTGGCGTCATCCGTGCTAGAGACCGCTCGCACCGAGGATTCGTGGGCGAGCCTAGCGACATCTCGAGCATCCGCATCGTCTCTGGGGCCGCAGCGCATGCCCGAAACCGGGCGGGGTGCAACGAGTCGCCGCCGGACTCCGCGCCCACAGTCGGCCAAACCCTCGGCGCGGCAGGGACGTAGCTCGGCCAGCAGTATGGGACGCCGAACTCCGCGCCCGCAGTCGGCCAGATCTTCGGCTTCACGGCGACCTGGAAGTGCTGCTTCTCGGCGCTCGAAAGAACACCTCGCCCCCCGTCCCCAGTCTGCACTATCGTCCCACAGCCGTCGGACAGCTGATGCGGCCGCATCCATGGCTTCTTCGAGAAACGCGACGCGACGCCCACTCAGTGCGGCCTCCCGACGGAGCCATGGATCGCATAGAAGTGCAGCTTCCGCACTGAGAGGCCTTCGGCGACCCCAGTCCGCTGCTAGCTCCCGGGGTTCGCTTCCTCAAGCAGAGGTACCTGGAGAGGCACGGAAGCAGTCAGCGCGGTCACTGTCCGCCAGCTCCTCCGCGAAGTCTATTTTGCACCAAACCATGCGATCGTGGAAAAAGATGCAGCCGAATAGGTCTCTCTCGCGCTCGCACAGCATCATTGCCATGGCAATGTCGTCAGCCGCCCATTTTCGGCGGCTGCGAGCGCTGGCAGCGACAGCGAGTCGCAATTCCGCGAAAGATATTTACGACGATCATGGTGAAGCGCGCCCACTTCATGCCCCCAATCTCAACAAATCTGTCCGCGGTCTCTACTGAGGATTGCTGCCCGGAAACATACCCCGCCAGTAATTACATTTACATTCAAATCTTTTACATGTTATGACAACACACTGCTGCGTGGTAATTTTCTTGTACAGTTCTGATTCTAGATCTACGAAAAAAAAGTTAGCGTTGGGTTGACGTTTGGCGGCTAGCGTCTAATCAGCCGACCAAACCTACCTTGACCATCCATAACCGCCACGTTTTGTGCCAGGCAATACACCCCGGGACTTCAGCTTGCCAGGCACCCCTAGATGCCGAAAAGTTATCAATTGTAACCATCAGGAATCGGCAGTGTTGTTTCTCCGCCACGTTGCTACGTCGCTGCCGATACTTTGTTTTTCTCGCGCCTGGACAGCTTAGCCTTCTGCATGAGACGCTCACTTCGTCGCAGAGGTGGCCGCACTTTTCTCATTTTATTCTCCTTTCTCTCCGTTGCCACTTGGGGCGGGGCCAACCTCCTTCGAGGAGGACCAAAACCACCTGGAGGGGCCCGGCGCCTCCCGCGGGAAACTGCATGATTCAGGGCCATTGGACGCAACGTAAGACGCCCGTGATGTCGAGGAGGAGCAATGTATGCGTCACAGAATTTAACACGATCTGATGCGACTTTGGGAATCACGGCAGCTCCATACGCAACCGATGTACGTCTCCACCAGTCCCACCTCCAGAAGCAGAGGACATCACCGCTGTCTGTCCGAAGAACTTGTTCAAGAGCGCGCTGCCCAAGTTTCACCACTAGGGTCTCAGTGGCAAAGTCCACCGTGTCATCCAGAAGAAGAGCATCATTTGCGGGCTCTTTGCCAACAATTCTTCTAGCCCCGGGTGCAAAGACGTTGCGAAACTGCTTCACATCTTCCCGAAATGCCTGCAAATCCTGCAGATTTTGAATCACCCAGGTCCGCTTTTCTACGTCGTCGTGAACTAGACCAGTATGGTACGCTCGCAGGATGGGAACACTTGCAACTTTTGAGAGTCCTGAAGCTGCACGACAGTCCAAATCCACAAGACTCCATGGAGGCAAGCCCGACACAAGCGCACCATCTCCACTCTGCGATGTAGCACTCGCATCACCCTCGCGAGCACGCAGAGCGAATCTGAATAGCTCACTCGCATCGGACACTTTCGTATCGTCAAGAAGGCAAAACCCCGCGAGGCCCGTGTCCTCCATGTCGGCCGAAAGTCCTGACCCCGAGGCTGCATCGTTTTTTGGGGGCCGTTTCACGATGAGCATACGCCACGGCTGCTGCGGGTCATCAAGCTCCTCGTCGTCCTCGTCGTCCTCGTCGTCGGGGTCCTGCCGACCGTAGGGCAGGTCGGGGCGCAGCCGACGGATGCCTGGGAAGCCGATGACCCTCGACATCTCTCTCTCTCCTTCTCCCTTCTCTTGCCTTCTCGGAGTTTGAAATCTGAAATCACCCCGGGTATTGCCGATCGTTCGTCGCATCTCCCAGGTTCGCTCGACTTTACCGTTTTTTCCGCGAATGACATGTCTTTCAGGACATGTAAGCGCAGTTTTGTGCATGCCCGGCTGAAAACGCATCTTCGAAAGAAAGGGTAGAAAAATATCCTATATCTGATTACAGTGAGATGAGGCGGGAGGGAGTGTGTTTGGGGCAAGTATTTACCGGAATTGGAGGCGTTTTCCCCTTCTACTCGAGACTTTGCATCCCAAGCAACCGTCGCCTGTCCGTCGCCTGTCCGTCGCATCTCCTCCCTCTCGCTGATCTCGCTAGGGTTGGCCTGGGTTCCAGCCTGGGTGCCGGCTTGGGTGTCAAGTTTTGCGACTGGCTTGGTCACTGGCTTTGTCACTAGCTTGGTGGCTTCGCCGATGAAAAGTTAAAAAGCTTAACTGGAGTAAGAGTAAGAGTAAGAGTAAGAGTAAGAGTGAGAGTGAGAGTGAGAGCGAAGAGCTCGATTTCGCAGTTCAGCAATTTTAACAATTTTAGGATTAACATTAACAATAACAACTGAGTAACAATAACAATTAACAGATAAACAGGTAAAGGTAAACGTGAAAAGCAAAAAGTAATAGTAAAATAGTAAAAGTAAAAAAGGTAAAAGTAAAAGTGGCAATGTGGCAATGAAGGTGTCCGACCACATCTAGTGCTGCGCGCTCTCTTTGTCATTGGAGAACACAGGCGGGGATCACCCAGATGAGGAAAGTAATACCTTCGATACATCCAAAACTCGGCATGATTCGCAAAAGAGAACAGCACAAAAGGCTGAGGCGTGCGCCTCTCCGGTCTACTCTCTCTCTCTCTCTCTCGCTGCTGCAGACGCAAATTGTGCCCAAAGTTAGCAAGAATCTTAGTGTCACATTGTGCGTGACACGAAAATTCCAAACGTGGGGACGAGGGTAGGCTGGGCGTCCGGACGGAGGTGCGCACCTCATGGGGACTCCGACCCCTCCTTGAT
>JACLAD010014601.1_pt1 | contig 13528 bp, 13 predicted proteins | sample 8027901 | NCBI WGS metagenome assembly JACLAD01 (sample SAMN15725071, study PRJNA655200) | protist metagenome | isolation source: fluorescence activated cell sorting (FACS) single amplified genomes of... | place: Spain: Blaines Bay Microbial Observatory, Mediterranean Sea | collected 2016-07-05
GAACCCGGGGCCGTCACCGAGGAAGACCAGGGTGCCGTCGATCGGGGAGACCCTGATGGACCGGGCGGGCCCGCTGGGCTGTCCGTCGACGGCGCCGGCGTTGGCGACGGGGTCCACCGACTCGTCGATGCCGTTCTCGCGGATCGCGGCGGCACCGGTCAGCAGGTAGACCTGCTCGCGGGAGTCGTCGGGCTCCGCGTCCTGGGTGAACCCGCCCCCCCGTGCCGTCCAGGCGATCGTCTTGGCGCTGGCCGACGCGTCCAGCTGGAGGACGTCGGGCAGCGGGTCGGCACCCTCCCACCGGACGATGTCGTGCAGCGTGCCGGCGGGGCTGAACCCGTTGGCCGTGCCGCTGTACTCCCAGTGCACGATGCCCCGGTCGTCGTCGACGGCAACGACCACCTGCCCGGTGGTGTTCAGCACCGGCGCGGTCGACGAGCCTCCTTCGGTGACGCGGGCGACCGCGGAGTGGGCCACGTTCCAGTACCAGATGTCGCGCGTGCCCTGCCCGCCATCGGTGCCGTCCAGGTCGTTGTCGGAGGTGAACGCGATGGCCTGCCCGTCACGGCTCATCGAGAAGGCGGTCGCCCCGAAGGTGCCGTCGTCGACGCTGCCGCTGCCGGCAGGGGACTCGACCGTGCGGCGGTCGATCCCGGCCTGCCCGTTGTCGCGCCACCACTGCACCGAGAACTTCAGCTCCGTCCGGTGCCGGGTCAGGTAGGCGACCGTGCCGTCGTCGGTGACCTGCGGCGCCAGCAGGTTGGAGGCCTCCTCGGGCAGCGACACCTTCTCGCTGCCGAAGAAGAAGTCGGGGCTGCGGTCGATCATCCACACGTCCGGGCTGAGCGGGGGGGTCCCGGTGGCCGGCGCGATCGGACCCAGCGAGGTGAAGACCACGCGCAACCCGTCGGGCGAGATGCCCGGGTGGTAGCCGCCGGCCGCCTCGAAGTCGCTGTTGATGGAGTAGGTCGTCAGCTCGTTGGGGTCCGCTTCGTCCCACACGAAGATGTCGAAGTCGTTGTTGTCGTCCGGGATGGAGCTGACCAGGTTGGTGGCGAGCGACTGGAACGCCACCACGCTGCCGTCCGCGGAGATCGTCGGGTCGATCGAGTCGCCGTTGCCGTAGCCGGGCTGGTTGCGGATGTGGCTGATCAGCACCGTCTCACCGGTCCACGTGTCGTGGCGGAAGACCTGTCGGTGGTCGGAGAGGACCAGCGCGTCGGGATCGTGCTCACCCTCGCTGTCGAAGACGACGTAGCGCCCGTCATCGCTCATCGAGCGCACCCCCGTCCCGAACGACGCACCCCCCACACCTGCCTCCGTCGCCAGCTGGATCGGCTGGTCCGGCGTCCCGGCGAAGGCCCCCGAGAGGGGGAGCAGCGCCGCGACCATGAGCGGGACGAGCGCGATCGCCAGGGTGGTTGGGATGGGGGAGCGGACTTGGGCGGCAGGGAGCTGCATGGCCGGGACGCTAGCGGAGAGTGCGCGCGCGACGCCGCGCGGTGACGCCAGGGGCGGGTGGTCGTGAGGGACCTGTAACCGGAGGCCGGTCCCTGCCCGGGGGCCGGGCCGACGGAGTGCGCGAGAGGAGACTCGAACTCCTACACCCTTGCGGGCACTGGGACCTAAACCCCGCCCGAGCAGTGCCGCGTGGGTGTGTTGCGTGCCGCGACGTGCCACTGACCTGCGGTTTCGTAGATCCGCTTTGCCAGTGTTGACGCCCAGATTCCGTCGCTGTCACATTTCTCGTGACAGATTCGTGACAGGAAACGCGGTCAGCCGAGCCGCTCGAGGGCCTCGCTGACGGTCCAGATCGGCACGGGCGGGTCGTCGAGCTCTAGGAGGTCTTGGTCGCCCGAAACGAGCGCAGTGGCCTCGGCCACGACGGCCATGGCAATCAGGAAGTCGTCGTCTGGATCGCGGACGAGAGCCGGTGGGTCGATCGGGTCCTCGGCGACCGCCGCATCAGTTCGTAGCTTGGCGACCAAGGCGCTGGCCTCATCCTTGGAGATCAGCGACGCGAACTTCGGGCGATGGAGGACGTCGTCCAGCTCGTCCAGGAGTTGCGCTGAGACGACCAGCTCGTAGGCCGCCTCGATCAGCCAGCGGTTCAGCAGGCGACGGGGCGTGCCTGTCCGATTGAGGGCAGCGCTGACGAGGACGTTGGTGTCGAGTACGAGACGCACTTAGTCGCGCTTCGCCCGGTGCGCCCGGACCTCCTCGGTGGCGATCTGCATCGCCTCCTCTTCCGAGAGTCCCGACCGGCGAGCGATGTCGTCCAGCATCTCAGCGATGTCGGCGTTGAACTGCTCCCAGGCGGCCTGCTTCGACATCCCGAGCGCTGCGCCGATCTCGGCCCACGAGTGCCCCTCCTCGCGGGCGCGGGCGACGGCGTTGCGCCGCCATTCCGAGATCTGCTTCGCCGACGTCCCGATCGAGGCAAGCACACCGAGGGGACCGTCAGCCTTGCTGGCGACGGAGACGGTGGTCCCGTCGTCGTCGTGGGTGAGGACGGTGCTCATACCGTCAAGCGTACCTGACGGCGGTCGACGGAGTAGGGCGTCGGTCGTCGCTTGCCGCGCAACGCCGCAGACCTGTGGTCAGAGCGATGCCGATGTGCTCACGCCGCGGACCACTCCTCGGTTCGCCCTCTGTGGGAAGCTCGCAGCGAGGCTCGGGCCGCACGACGTGTCGATCGCCAACCACAGCACACAGAGTTGCACTTCCTAGAGCTTGATGATCAGCAACGGCAAAAACTCGTTCTTCATTGGGGCCCGTCCTGTAGGACAACTGATCGCTCCTTCCACGGTTCTTCCCGTCCGCGCTCAAGGACTGGCCGCCCCTGGCTCTTGGCGGACGCGCCTAGCTACAGGCCCTGGGTGCCTGCGGCGCGGTGTCGCAGCCACGCTGCATACTCGGGGCCGTGTTCATTGAGCGGTTCTTGATCCGTCGGTCTGACGGCAACGACGACGGCAGTGTGCTCGACGACCATGGCTTCCTTTCGACGTCCCCTTGGTCAGGCGTGCCCAGTGGCGTCGTCCCAGCGATGGAGGTTCTTGATAGGGGGCGAGCGGTCGCGGTCTTGGGGGAACCGGGCCTGGGGAAGTCGGCTCTGTTCAACCGGATGTCTGAGACTGGCGCAAGGATTCATCCTATCGACTTGGGCATCCATCCGGAGAAGTTTGAGGAACGACTTACCGAAGCAATCGGCGACGCGCGTTCTCCAGGTGACGGCTTCGTGGTATTCCAGATCGACTCTCTTGAAGAGGGCGATTCGTTGGTGCGAACGGCTCGGCTCTTCAAGGAGGTCGCAGGCGATGCTCCCAAGCGGCTCGCGGTGCACGTCGCATGTCGAGCAGCGGAGTGGCCGGCCGCGTGGAACAACACTCTTCGCGATGTCTTTGGACAAGTTGAAGTCTTGTCGCTCGCGCCGTTTCGGCGGGACGATGCGGTCTGCTTTCTTGTCGACCGAGGCGTGTCGGCGCACTCCGCTCACGAGGTAGTCGACAGTGCGGGAGCGCTGGCTGCAAGGCCCTTGACTTTGCGGTTCTTGTCCACGGCCTTCCAGCAAGGGCGATCCATCCGCGACATTCGAGAGCTGTACGAGATGGGACTGGAGGTGCTTCTGAAGGAGACCGAAGACCGGCAAACGTCGAACCACCGACTTCCCGACAAGCCTCGCCGCTTGGAAATCGCCCACCAGGCTGCTGCTGCCATGCTGTTGACGGGCACGAACGCCTTGAGTCGCGAGAACGATGAGGCGACACCGTTCTCGGAGCTCATCGCTGGCTGGGTGGGTGACTCGCCGCCCCCATCCGAGGACGAGGTCAGAGCGGTGACCCGGACACCTGCGTTTACGTCTGGGGATGGCGATTTAATCCGGTTCGCGCACCGCAGCTATGCGGAGTACCTCACGGCATCGTTCTTGACGAAGGACTCCTTCAGCGTGACAGTGGTGCAACGGACGCTCTCGCCGGATCGCGACGTCGCACCGCAACTCTGGGGTCTGCTGCGCTGGTTGGGCATGTTGATGCCCGAGCAGTACGGCGATCTGCTTGTGCAGAACGTGCTTGCGGCCTTGGGCGACGTTGTGTCGTTCCCGGAAGCCACGCGCGCCGCGATTGTGGACGCCTTGCTAGACCGAGCACGAAGGTTCGAACTCGTGGACCATCGCAGTCTCACCCTCTCACACCTAGGGCACCCCGGCTTGGCTGAACAGATCGAACCGGTGCTCCGTTCAGCTGATGAACCTGAGCCAGCGGTGCGGTTGGCTATTGACATCGTTCGGTCCTGCCACGTCTCCGCTCTCCTCGACGCCTTGTCGGACCTGGCGTTGGATTCGACTCGGCCCTACGTCGCCCGTCGTCTCGCCACGTACACCTTGACCGATCTCTTCGAGCCAACAGATCTCACCCACCTTCGCCCCCTCATCGACGACCCGACTGACACCGACCTCGAACTGGCGGGCACTGTGCTCAGCGCGCTGTGGCCCGACCACCTCGTGGTTGCCGAGGTCGCAGAAGCCGTCCGTCGCAACCCTCCGGACCTTTCCGGCGCGTACAAGCGCTTCCTGATCGAAGGACTATGGTCCCATGTCGCCCCCTCGGACCTGGGACTTCTCATGGTTACCGCGCGAGAGTGGCTCAAGTGGGACGATGACCATGACACGGCGACCGTGATCGCCAGTCTTGTGCATGCGACCGCTCGGCTCGGTGGGGATGACGGGTGGAGCGAAGACCTCGCGCGCCTCCTCATGGATGTGCTCGCCGACCCATCCTTGACACATACGCTTCGAAACCGCCTCGGTCAGGACCCGCTTCCATGGTCGGACCCAGTAATTCGCCGCGCACTGCTCACCCGCTTTCTCGCCGCGGAGCCCGAAATCGAACTGCGGTGGCTGCTATGGGACATCCCGAACATCCTCAACCCAGACGACTTGGAGTTCTTCTTCGCCCGGCGGGCCAGCCAGCCCGAAGCGGCCGATGCCCTCGACCGGGTGATCGCTAACCTTCTTGATCTGCGACGGGACGATCACGTGCGGCTCATAGAAGAGAACCGCGCCGACCCCGACATCGGGCCGTTTATATCGTCGTTGCTGGATCCGGTCGCTCTCACCGATCGGCCGGACTGGGCGACTCGAACAGCGGAGATGTCCCATGAGGAGCGGGCCCGGCAGACGCTGGCCATTGAACGGCTGAACTCTGGTTTGGACACAGGGGACCTCACACTGGCTCTCTGCGCCTTGGAGGAACTCGGTGTTCAGTGGCTGACGAGGGGAATGGGTTCCGAGAATCCGGCAACGGACGAGGAGATCCTCTCTCCCGATATTCGAGCCCGTTTGACGGACCTCATCATAGAGACCGTCCAATCGGCCCCAGTCCCAGACCCCACCTCTGTCATGCGGGGTAGATGGAGCTACCAGCAGCTCGCCTTCAGCCAGGCCGTTATCCACGTCTGGAAGTCGGACCCCGCCGTGGTCCGGAGCCTCACCGCTGAACGTGCACTTGCGCTCATCCCCTTTGCAATCCACGGTCTCTTTGGCGCTGGTGATGCCAAACCCTCATTGAACGCTTATCTCGCGGCCACGTTCCCTGGGCGTTTCGCGGCTGCTGTCCGCGAGTCGTTCTTAACCCATGCCAAGGAGAAGGGAGACGACTTCCACCGAACCGACCTCCTCGAGCACATCCCACGGGGCGAGCGTAAGAGCACCTTGGCCGAGGCCCTCGAGCTCATCGCCGACGTTCAAGCGTGGGGTCGCGTTGCGAAGAGGTTGCTAGAGGTTGGTGGAGACCCACAAGTCCTCATTAACTGTCTGGATGAGGCAGGGCCGCGGCGCGTGGAGGCGATCGCCGTGCTCCTCCGGGACGATGCCAATCGGTGGTGGCCGACCGTCGCACCGCACCTGGAAAGCGAAGACCTCTCGACAGAGGTCGCAGAGGCTTTGGGTGAAGCGGGTGCGTGGAGCGGAGCCAGCACGACTGTGCTCGATGAAGCCGGGCGGTGGGTGCTGGCGCACTTCCCCAGCACGGTTCCAGACCGTCAGGGATTCGTCGGCAGCGGAGGGGGGCCAGGGCTTCGCCGGTCAATCATCAACGCGCTCCGGTCTTCGACCGACCCGGGAGCTGGCGATGTGCTCCGATCGTTCGGCGAGATCGACCCGGACGGGAAATGGTGGTACTCCGACGCGGCGGCTGCCGCTGAGGCAAACGCCGCGGCAGCGAACTGGATGCCTCTCACTTGGCGGCAACTCAGCGCAGTCCTGTCCGAACGGCAACGCCCCGTCCGAACGAGCTCTGAACTCCGCGAACTCATTGCGGAGACCCTTGGTGCCATGTCCAGAAAATGGCTGCGAACCAGCAACCGAAGTCATGCGCTCTGGAACGAATCACCGCGGAATCCTAAGGTCGAGAACGCCTTCTCAGACGAAGTCTGCCGCTACCTAGATACTCAACTGGGGCTAGGGACGGTCGTGGACAGGGAAGTGGAACTTCGACGGCAAGAGCCGACGGGCTTCGGTGACAGCGTTGATCTCCTCGTCACCGCGACTGGGGAAGATGGAGCCATCTCCGTGCCAGTGGAATGCAAACTGGTGTTCAACAAGGACCTTGAGACCTCCATTGAAAGCCAATTAGCGGAACGCTACCTCAGCATGACAGGACGTAAGGACGGTGTGTATGCGGTCGCGTGGTTTGACACCAGAGACTGGGACTCCAGTGACGCGAACCGTCGGCAGGCGCAGAAGTGGAACCTAGAAAGCCTAGAGATGCGTCTCAAGGAACTTGCATACGTAGCTGGACAAAGTATGGGGTGACCATAGCGGTGGCCGTGGTGGACGGTTCATGGACAGCTCGGTGACCTGACCAGGCGGTCGAGTCATGGGGGTCGCCGAGGAACGACCCTGATCTTAGCCGCCTATGGCGGTCGATGAAGACGCGTGCTGCTACGCATCGGGGCTCAACAGCAGCCGCGCAAGGGTGTCTGCCTAGGACCTGATCGTCCGCCGGGAGGGCGTGGGCGTAGGTGTCGAGGGTCATGCCGACGCTGGCGTGGCCGAGCCGGCGGGAGAGGGTCTTGACCTCGTGCCAGCCGGTCGCTTGGCGCAGCGCCGCCGTGGCGTAGGAGTGCCGCACGTCGTGCAGGCGGATCTTCGGCAGGCCTGCCAGGCGCACGTGGCGCTCGAACCACTTCGACACCCGCTCCGGGTTGATCAGCGTCCCGTCCGGCCGGGTGAAGACGACGTCGGCGCGGGCGATGCCGCGGGAGTCCTTCGGCTCGCGGGGCCAGCGAGGGCCGGCCATCATCTGCAGCTCCTGCTGCTGCTTGCGATGCGCCTTCAGCGCTCGGACCGTCAGCGGATCGAGCGCCAGCGTCCGGGCCGACGCCTCGGACTTCGGCCGGGGCTTCCAAACCGGCTTGCCGCCGATCGCGCCCAGCGTCTGGTTGACCGTGGTCAGCCCGTTGGCCAGGTCGAGGTCCGGCCAGCGCAGCCCCAAAGCCTCGCCCCGACGCAACCCAGTCGTGGCGTACAGCAGCCAGAGGGCATAAAGCTCGTCGTCCTCCACATGGCGGATGAACGCTCGCAGCTCGTCAAGCGTCCACACCTCCGTCTTCGGCTTGGCCGCCCGGGGCGGGTCGACGAGGTCGGCGACGTTGCGGACCACCCGGTCCCAGCGCACCGCGTCGGCCAGCGCCTTGTGGAGGATCCCGTGGACGTTGGCCAGGGTCTTGGCCGACACACCCTGCCCGCGCCGCCCGCCGGACCGCTCGAGCTCGGTGTAGGCGCGCTCCAGGTGCGAGGCGGTCAGGTCCTGCAGCTTCACCCCGCCGATCTGCGGGACGATGTAGGCCCGCACGTAGCCGGCGTACTGCTGCCATGTCGCCACCCCGACCCGGCCCCGCGAGCGCCGGCCGCCCTCCGTGGCTGACGATGGCGCCTTCGTCGGCAGCCACTCGTCCACCAGGAACTGCGCCACGGTGACCGTGTCGCGCGGCACGACCGCACCGCCGTCGGCCTGGACCATAAGGTCGCGCAGCGCCTTGGCCGCATCGCGCTCCAGCTCGAAGCCCTGCTTGCGCTGCTGCCGTCGCTTCCCGGTCGCCGGGTCGGGGGACAGTTCGCACACGTAGTCCCACCGTCGCACCCCACGCGACGTCCGGTACGCGTACACCGAGCCCTGCACGAATCGCACAGTACTTCTGGGGTGCGACAGCCGTTCCGGCGGGCGCTCACACAGGATTCTCGTGACAGATCCGTGACAGCGACCCGGGAACTGCCATGGCGTCTCCACTCCCGAGAGGCGCGAACCCGCAGGTCAGACGCGTGCGCGAGAGGAGACTCGAACTCCTACACCCTTGCGGGCACTGGGACCTAAACCTTCTGACGCCGATGTCCTCGCGTGACCGTCCTTGTTCGAATCTACGCCTGACCTGCGAGTTCCTGGGCGAGGGCGTACCCGTTCGTGACCGCTCGGTTCCTGACCTCCAGACCCGCGCGTTGTCACGGCGTTGTCACCGCGGGGCCGAGCAGCAGGCGGGCCATGGTCGCCGCCTGGGCACGGTCATCCACGGGCAGCGCATGGCTGTAGCGGTCGACGGTCTCGCCGACGCTGGCGTGGCCGAGACGGCGTGAGAGGGTCTTGACCTCGGCCCAGTTCGTGGCGGTCCTCAGGGCGGCGGTGGCGTAGGCGTGGCGTACGTCGTGGAGCCGGCAGTGCCGGAGGCCTGCGACGCGGACATGCTTGGCGAACCACTTCGACACCCGCTCGGGGTTCACGAGGCGGCCGTCCGACCACGTGAACACCACGCCCTCGCGCGACACCCCATCGGCATCCGCGGGCGCGCTCTGCCAAGCCGGGCCCACCGCGAGGCGCTCATGCTTCTGCTGCAGCCGCCAGTCGCGGAGGGCATCGACGACGACCGGGTCCAGGGCCAGAGTGCGCTGTGACGCCTCCGACTTCGGCCGCGGCTTCCATCTGGGCTTCCCGCGCACGGCGCCGAGTGTCCAGTCCACCGTGACCGTGGCCGCATTGAGGTCGACGTGGTCCCAGGTCAGGCCGAGCGCCTCCCCGCGACGCAGGCCCGTGGTGGCGTAGGTCAGCCACAGCGGGTACCAGCGATCTGTCTCCACATGGGCGACGAAGGCCCGGAGCTCCTGCAGGTCCCAGACGACGGTCTGGGGCCTACCGGGGCGCGGCGCGTCAACGAGGTCCACGACGTTGCGCGGGACATGCCCCCACTTCACCGCGTCGTCCAAAGCCTTGTGTAGCAGCCCGTGGAGGTTGGCCAGTGTCTTCGGGGCGACGCCTTGGCCATCCCGGCGTCCAGACGTCTCCAGCTGGTCGTACGCCCCGTTCACCATGGCCGGGGTGAGGTCCTGCAGTTTCACCCCGCCGAGCGTCGGCAGAACGTAGGAGTTGACGTAGTCGCTGTAGGCCTGCCATGTCGACACGCCGAGCTGGCCACGGGACCTGCGGCCAGCCGCATGACCGCGCGGCTTGCGTGCGGGGAGCCACTCCTCGGTCAGGAACCGGCCAAGCGTCCGCCCGTCCAGGTCCACGTGCGTGCCGCCGCGGACCGCCATCATCGCCTCGAGCAACGCAGCATCGGCATCGCGCTTGTACTCGAAGCCGCGACGGCTGCGCTGCCGACGCTCGCCACCAGGGCCAGGGGCCGCGTCGTAGACGATGCGCCAGCGGGTCTGTCCCGCCTTGGTCTTGTACTTGTAGACGCCGCTCACGAGTCACCTCCGGCCTTCTTGCGGAGGCCTGGCGGCAGGGGTGGACGGCCGAGCTCGGCCCGGCGCGCCTCGTCCTCCTCCTGCAGCAGTTCGATCCGCCGGCGGGCCATGCGTAGGCCTCGTTCTGCTTCTCTCCAAAGGTCGGAGTTGAAGCCGTCGGGGTTCAGCAAGAAGTCCTCCACCACGGCAAGGACCGTGGTCAGGTCTCGCGCGGCCGGATGTCTGTGCACCTCGTACAACTCCGGCTGTTCGGCATGCGAGTGGAACTCGCGGGCAAGGCGCTCGCCGGCCGCCCAGGCCTTGTCGTCCGCTGTCTCCACTTCTCGAATGGGCGCCTCACCGCGGAGCCATTCCTTGAAATGGTGGGAATGGGTCCAGCGCTGGTTCTCCGGGAAGGGCCACGCCCCTCCTGGGTCCTGATCGTGGTCCAGCTCTTCGAACCGAGGTGCCAGCAGGTGCAGCGGCGAGCAGTTCAGCGAGTAGGCCAGGGCGAGCAACTCGTCGACCGTGATGCGGTCCCGGCGACCGTTCTCGAGGTTCGCGATGGTGTCGCGGCGCATGGGGACGCCGGTCTCTCGTTCGACCCGCTCCGCCAACTCACGCGCGGACCAACCCTTGCGGCCGCGGAACTCGGCGACGCGGCGACCCACGACCCGGGTGGAGGGGCTCGGATTACGATCTTGTGCTTGTGACATGAGAACACAGTATCGAGTACTTGAAGCGCAGGAGTCAAGAGGGCATAGTCGGCCGCATGCGGTGATGAATGGAATCACCAACCTGCGCTAGGAGATCACAAAATGGCTAAGGCCTCCCCCCATCTGGATGACTACGGCGACCTACTCAAGGTCACCGAGTACGCAGCGATCGCCCGGCGCGGCAAGCGCCAGGCCTACGAGGACGTCCGCCTCGGTCGCATCACCTCAATCAGGCTCGGCACCGCGATCCGCATCCCGAAGGCGGCCATTGAGCAGAAGCTGGCCGAGGCCGCCGAGGCGCGGGCCTGATGCTGGCCGCCTCCCATGACGACGCCCCCGCGGCCGCAACCCGCGAGGGCGTGAAGTCGTCACTCATCGACCGGCAGGACGAGGGGGTCGGACGTGACCCAGCCTAGCCCCTCACCGGCCCTGATCGACACAACCGGGGCGATGACCCCACGCGAGGCGCGCCAGGCCGGACGGCGTGTCGCCACCCTGACCGGCGATCCGGCCGGCATGGCCGCCGCGGCACGGGCGTTCCTGCGGGACCTTCCCGATCGTTGTTCGCCGAGGCCGGCCCCTGGGGTGGACGACTCCGAGGGCTCACGCCGCGCTGTGCAGGCCGCATGGATGCACTACGTCGACGGGCTCACCGCCGCCTACAGCGCCGGCTATCGCGCGGTGCGCGACCGTCAGCGCAGCGAGGCGGTCGCATGACCGCGGCAGACCGCGCTGCGCTCCCGGTCGGCCTCTGGTGGCTGACCCGCCACCGCCGTCGGGGTGCTGGTCGATGATGTTCCAGCTGGACGGCCCACTGTCCGCGCTCGACCGTGCGCTGATGGCCCGCGCCGAGGCGGCCCTGGACGTCATCGACCAGCACCCGAGCTCCTGCGCGCACCTGGTCACCGCGACCCACGGCCAGGTCTGCGCCGGACACCCCGAGACCGGGATTCTCTGCCCGGCATGTGCCGACCGGCACGACCGCACCCACGACGACCACTTCCGGTTTTCCTGTGATGCCTGCGGTGCGCACGACCCGGACCTGCGCGACGCCGCCCTCCCGGGTGGGGCCGTGCAGTACGGGGAACGGCTTGTCCCTGTCCTGGTGACCCAGATGGGCGGCTGCTCTGCCTGCCATGCCATGGCGGCGGGGAGGGGCGTCGGATGACGGCGGGCACCCCCGAGCAACGAGCAAGCTCCGAGGCCGACGGACGTCAGCCGGATCGCCAGTTGCAGGTCGTCGCGGGCGATGGTGAGCCGCGTCGCGTCAGGTCGCCCGGCAACCCGCTGCCGAACGCCAAGCAGTTCTTGACCGAGCAGCACCTGACGCCTGACGAGGATCGGCTGCTTCTACGCCATGACGGCACCTGGCACACCTACAACGGCCGGTCCTGGCCCGAGCTAGACCCGGCGGCCCTCAACCGGCAGCTGTACGCCTACTTCGGCGCCGCGCAGTTCTGGAAGGACAGCCCGCGGAAGCACGAGGAGGGCGATTGGGTCGACTTCGCACCCACTCGCCACAAGGTCGCCGACCTAGCCCATGCCCTCGAGGCGCTCTGCCACCACGAACACCCCCCACCGGGCTGGCTCACCGACGACCCGCCGGCGCCCGCCGACCAACTGCTCGTCGTCGCCAATGGGCTGCTACACATCCCCACCCGCAAGCTGCTGCCGCACACCCCGCAGCTGTTCAGCCGCACCGCCCTGCCCTACGACTACGACCCCGACGCCACCTGCGCGCCACGCTGGGAAGCCTTCCTCGAGAGCCTGTGGCCCGACGATCCCGAGTCGATCCAGGCGCTGCGGATGTGGTTCGGCTACCTGCTGTCCGGCTCCACCCGTCAGCAGAAGGCCCTCTACCTCGTCGGCCCACCCCGGTCGGGCAAGGGCACGATCGGTCGGACCGCCCGGGACCTGCTCGGCCCCGACGACACCGCAGCCCCGGAGATGGCCACCTTCGCATCAAACTTCGGGCTCTCCGGCATGATCGGCAAAAGGCTCGCGGTGATCGGTGACGCCCGCATCCGCGCCAGCGATGACGAGGTCGTCGAGCGGATCCTCTCCATCACCGGCGAGGACGCGCTCCAGGTGGACCGCAAGCACCGCCAACCGTGGTCAGGGCGGCTGCCTACCCGGCTGATGATGATCTCCAACGAGCTGCCCACCCTCATGGACGCCTCCGGGGCCCTCGCTCGCCGGTTCATCCTTCTGCGGCTGACCCGCAGCTTCGTCGAGAACGAGGACCACCAGCTCGAGGACGTCCTCAAGCGCGAGATGCCGGCCATCCTCAACTGGGCGCTCGACGGCCTCGACGACCTCGGCCGCCGAGGGCGACTCGTCACCCCTCAGTCAGCTCGTGAGCTCGTCCAGGAACTCGAGGACCTCTCCTCCCCGGTCTCGGCGTTCGTGCGCGACCGGTGCGTCCTCGGCCACGACCAGGAGATCCCCTGCGAGAAGCTCTACAACGCCTGGCGCCGCTGGTGCGCCGACGAAGGCCGCACTCATCCCGGCAACGCCGCGACGTTCGGCAAGTCTCTGACGGCCGCCTGCCCGGACCTGCGTCGCTATCGGCCCCGTGCGGACGACGGCAGCCGCACGTGGGTCTACCAGGGCATCGCGCTGCAACTGGAAGGACCGCTGTGACCCGCTCCTGCACGTCGCGTGGCGCCTGGACCATCAGGCCCTCCGCTAGGACCAGCCAACACGTCTGCCCGGACCACGCCAGGGCAGAAGTGGAGGACGCATCTAGACACGATTACGTCGAGTCATGCGTCCATCGACTGAACGTCATACTCGGTCCTGGTGGTCCTAGATGTCTTAGGACTCTCCATATATCGCGCATAAGCAAAACCAAGGGCCAAAAGGGCGAGTTCTCCTATACGCATAGGAGTTGCGGCGATGACCTAGGACCACCCGGACCTATAGCGATCGGGGCCACGGTCGTCCTGGGCGGCCCTCCTGTGAGCGCCCGGCCGCCAGCGTGCCCGGCCACGGCCCTGACCAGTGCGGGACCCGACCTCGTCTGCCTCCACGGGCTGCCCCCAGCCATCTGTCCGCGGTGCGGCAACCACGCCGACCCCGACGAGGACCTACCCGC
>JACLAD010016594.1_pt1 | contig 13528 bp, 15 predicted proteins | sample 8027901 | NCBI WGS metagenome assembly JACLAD01 (sample SAMN15725071, study PRJNA655200) | protist metagenome | isolation source: fluorescence activated cell sorting (FACS) single amplified genomes of... | place: Spain: Blaines Bay Microbial Observatory, Mediterranean Sea | collected 2016-07-05
CTTCGAGGACTTCGATGGAGGAGGCGTCATAGGCGGGCTCGGCGCCGGAGAGGAGATCGTCGGGCATGGGCACTGCTCTTGTTCTGGGGTGACGGCCATATAACCCGGAGGCGGGGCCGGGGGCAACGCCGGCGCGCGGCGATGGCGTTCACTTTTCGTGCCGGTCCTGTCGGTGGCGACCGCGCGCCGTGACGCGCGGCGCTTGGGTCATTCCCCTGCGGGCAGGGTCTCGAAGCGCAGCCCCTTGGCGGTGCGGTTCGGGAAACCGGTCCAGTAGCTGTCGGCCTCGTTCGGCGTGCCGTCCTCGGCGCGGTCCCAGACGGCGTCGGCGCTGTCGGGCACGAGATCGAGATAGTCGGCCTTGGCCGCGTCTCCCTTCAGGTGCAGGTCGAGAAAGGCGGTGACGAAGTGCTGGGTGACGTTGTTCATCCGGGTCGTGTCCCAGACCGGGTCGGCGTAGTGGTCGAAGGGAGCGTAACCGAGCGTCTCGGAGACCTCCCAGCTTTCTTTCGGCGCGGGCATCGGCGCGGCGGCGTTGTGATTGGCGTTCTCGAAGGTGAGCAGGTGGCGCTCGGTGCCGGTGGTCTCCTCGAAGATCGAGCGGATCGCGTCGTAGCCCGACACGTCATCCACCCCGCCCGCGATCAGCATCAGCGGCGTGTCGATGGCCGAGAGGCTCTCGGCGTCCCAGGCGTCGCGGTTGCGGCCCCATGGGCCGATCGCGACCACGGCCCTGACCCGGTCGTCGGGCAGATCGGCCATGCTGTCAGCCCCATGCGCGTTGATCTCCAGAAGCTCCCGCGGCGGGGCGTAGCGCGAGCTGCGGAAATCTTCGGTCAGCCCCGCGCCCGAGAAGATCAGCGCGCCGTAACCGCCCATGGAATAGCCGATGACGGCGGCGGTGTCGCCATCGGTGATCGCGCCGATCCCGTCTTCGAGCCCGGCCATCCGGTCCAGCACGAAAGCCTGGTCGCGCGGGCGGTTCACCAGCGTCGAGCCGAAGGCGCCCATGCCGTCATAGGTCGAATCCGGGTGATCGACCGAGGCCACGACATAGCCCTTGGTGGCGATGTTCTCGGCGAGATGGCTCATCAGGAAGCGGTTGCCCGGATAGCCATGCGAGAAGATGACGAGCGGGAAATCGCCCTCCGCCGCCGGATCGGCGTCGCGCGCGGCGCGGCCCTGCAGCTGCACCTCGGTCACGCCGTCGCGCAGAAGCGCGGTGTAGCTGCCGCCGGGTTCGGTGCCTCGGGCCGCGGGATACCAGACCTCGACGGTGATCTCGCGGTCGTAGCTCTCGACGCCGTCCTCGCTGGCGCGGGCCACGTCGGGCACCTCCTCGCGGGTGAAGCGCATGGTGGTGACGCCGACCGCGTGATCGCCATGGGCGGCCAGTTCGGGCGCGTCGGGGCGCACGAGGTCGATGCGGTTTTCGGCCAGCGCGGGCGCGGCGCAGAGCGCCGCCGAGGCGGCGAGCAGGATCCTGGTCATTCTCTCTCCTCCGGGTTGCGCGGGGATGGGGGCACACTCCGCCCCTCATGACAAGGCGCGGACGCGCCTTGGGTACAATCTCGTTCTGGACGGGGGCGGGGCGGGCGGCGTAGTCAGATCGAATGACGCAAGCAGACCTCTCCACCGCCCCGGCCAAGCCCTTCGAGGCGCTGACCCGTGCTCAACACGGGCGCAAGCTCTTCGCCTTGGCCCTGCCGCTGATCGGCTCGAACCTCGCGCAGATGGCGATGAACGTCACCGACACGGTGATGCTCGGCTGGTACGACGTGACCGCGCTGGCGGCGGCGACGCTGGCGACCTCGCTCTATTTCCTGATCTTCATCGTGGGTTCGGGCTTTGCCTGGGCGGTGATGCCGGTGGTGGCGACGGCGGCCGAGGCCGGGGACGCGGTGATGGTGCGGCGGGTGACGCGGATGGGGCTCTGGGCGGGCATGATCTATGCCGCGGTCTTCGTGCCGCCCTTGATGTGGACCCAAGAGATCTTCCTCGCGCTGGGGCAGGAGCCGCAGGTGGCCGCGGCGGGCGAGGCCTATCTGCGGATCGCGGCCTGGGCGATGGTGCCGGGGCTGGTGGCGATGGTGATGCGCTCGTTCCTTTCGGCGCTGGAGCACACCGCCATCCTGCTGTGGTCGACGCTGGGCATGGCGGTCTGCAACGCGCTGCTGAACTACGCGCTGATCTTCGGCAACTGGGGGGCGCCCGAGCTGGGCATCCGCGGCGCCGCGATCGCCTCGCTCTCCATGGCGGCGCTGCAGGCGGTGGCGCTCGTGGTCTATGCGCTGCGCAAGCTGCCGGAATACGATCTCGTGCGGCGGCTGTGGCGGCCCGATTGGGAGGAGCTGGGCCGTGTGGCGCGGCTCGGCGCGCCGATCGGGCTCACCAGCCTCGCCGAGGGCGGGCTGTTCACCGCCACCGGCATCATGGTCGGCTGGATCGGCGCGGTGCCGCTCGCGGCGCATGGCATCGCGCTGCAGGTGACCTCGGTCGCCTTCATGATCCAGGTCGGCCTGAGCCAGGCGGCGACGGTGCGCGCGGGCCGGGCGCTGGGCCGGCGCGACGAGACGGCGCTGCGGATGATCGGCCAGTCGGGGGTGGTGCTTTCCGTGGTGTCGGCGGGGCTGATCGGCCTGGTCTTCGTCGCCATCCCCGAACCCTTCGTCTCGGCCTTCGTCGATCCGGACGATCCGGCGCGCGGGGCGGTGGTCGCCACCGGCATCTCGCTCCTGATGCTGGCGGCGCTGTTTCAGGTCGTCGATGCGCTGCAGGTCATGGCGCTGGGCCTGCTTCGCGGGGTGCAGGACACCGGCGTGCCGATGGTGCTCGCCGCGATCAGCTATTGGCTCATCGGCATGCCGGCGGGCTACCTGCTGGGCTTTCCCGCCGGGCTCGGCGCGGCGGGGGTCTGGCTCGGCCTCGTGGTGGGTCTCGGCCTTGCGGCGGTCATGCTGCTGTGGCGCTTCTGGTCGCGTTCGGTGCGGATCGGCGCGGCCTAGGAACCGCCCGGCCCGCCGGACGTTGGCCGGGCATGTTCGATTTCATCACCACCTGGATCGCCGCGGGCGGCGCATTCGCCGTCGCGGCGCTCATGTTCCTCGAGAACGTGTTTCCGCCGATTCCCTCCGAGCTGGTCATGCCGCTTGCGGGCTACAATGCCGCGACCGGCTCCTCCGGCCCGGTGCTGACCTTCATCGGCGGGGTCATAGGCTCGGTCGCCGGGGCTTGGCTGTGGTACGAGGTCGGCCGCAGGCTCGGGCGCGAGCGCATCATGGACTGGGTCGACAGGCACGGGCGCTGGCTGACCCTTGATCGACACAGCATCGAGCATGCGCTGGACTGGTTCGACCGGCACGGCGCGGCGGCGGTGTTCTTCGGGCGGATGATCCCGACGGTGCGCACGCTGATCTCGGTGCCGGCGGGGCTGCAGAACATGCCGCTGGGCCGGTTTCTCGTCTATACCACCGCGGGCAGCGTGATCTGGGTCGGCGCGCTGTTCGGCGCGGGCTATGTGCTGGAATCGCAATACGAGCGGGTGCAGGGCTGGCTCAACCCGGTGACCAACGGCATCATCGCGGTGATCGTGCTGCTCTACCTGTGGCGGGTGTTTCGCGGCAAGGGGCGCAAGCGGACGGGCTGAGGCTCAGCCCTGCGCCGCCGTCTCGCGCGCGGCCTCGACCCGGTCGGCCTTCTTGCGCACGAGGATGGTGCGCAGGTCATGCATCGCCAGCAGCAGGGGCTCGGTCACCGCTTCGAGATCCTCGGGGCTGGCCTGGCTTTGCACCCATTGCGCGGTGAGGTTCATGTGGTCGATGGCGCGGTGGATGTCGTCGATCTGCCGCGCGGCGAGGATCTCGCGCCGCTGCGCGAGCCAGCTTTCGGCGGCGGCCTGATCCTCGGGCGCGAGGGGACGGTTGCCCGGGCCGCGAATGTCGCCATTGCGGGTGTTGATCACCGCGACCTGTTCGAGATCGACCCGGCGGTGCCTTGTCTCGTCGCCGATGCGGTACATGGTGCCACCCGTTTCCTTCACGCGGAAATAATAGCCGGACAGGTCGGTCATCGGGTCCCCTCGTTCAGCGCAACCCTTCGCAAAAGCGGCGAATTCGGACGCAGGCCTCGCTCAGCATCGCGTCGGATGTAGCGTAGCTCACCCGGAAATTCGGCGAAAGGCCGAAGGCCGCGCCGAACACCACCGCGACGCCTTCCTCCTCCAGAAGCGCCGTGGCGAAATCCTCGTCCGTTGCGATCGCCGCCCCGCCCGCGCTCGTCTTGCCGATGCAGCCCGAAATGTCGGGATAGACGTAGAAGGCGCCGTCGGGCACCGGGCAGGTGACGCCCGGACAGGCATTCAGCCCCTCGACCACCAGATCGCGCCGCCGCGCGAAGACGGCGTTGTTGGCGGCGATGAAATCCTGCGGCCCGTCGAGCGCCTCGACCGCCGCCCATTGGCTGATCGAGGAGGGGTTCGAGGTCGATTGCGACTGCACCTTGGCCATGGCGCGGATCAGCGGCTCCGGGCCCGCGGCATAGCCGATCCGCCAGCCGGTCATCGCATAGGCCTTGGAAACGCCGTTGACGGTGAGCGTGCGCGGCTTGAGGGCGGGCTCGACCTGCGCGGGCGTGCAGAAGCGGAAATCGCCGAAGGTCAGATGCTCGTACATGTCGTCGGTCAACACCCAGACATGCGGGTGGCGCAGCAGAACCTCGGTCAGCGCCGCCAGCTCCTCCCACCCATAGCCCGCGCCGGTCGGGTTCGAGGGGGAGTTGAACACGAACCACTTGGTCGCGGGCGTGATCGCGGCTTCGAGCTGCGCGGGCGTGATCTTGAAGCCGGTGTCGAGCCCGCAGGCCACGGTGACGGGCGTGCCGCCGGCAAGGCGGACCATGTCGGGATAGCTCACCCAGTAGGGGGCGGGGATGATCACCTCGTCGCCGGGATTGAGCGTCGCCATGAGCGCGTTGTAGAGCACCTGCTTGCCGCCGGTGCCGACGCTGATCTCGGACGGCGCGTAGTCGAGATCGTTGTCGCGCGCGAACTTGGCGCGGATCGCGCGCTTGAGCTCGGGGATGCCGTCGACGGCGGTGTAGCGTGTCCTGCCTTCCGCGATGGCGCGGCGCCCGGCCTCGGCGATATGGGCGGGGGTGTCGAAATCGGGCTCGCCCGCCGACAGCCCGATGATGTCGCGCCCTTCGGCCTTCAGCTCGGCGGCCTTGTTGGTCATGGCGATGGTGGGCGAGGACTGCACCCGCGAGAGGGTGTCGGAGAGAAACGGCATGACGGGCTCCGGGATGTCGCTGGCTGCGCGGGACTGGTCGCGCCCGTTCTGGAAACGGGGCGCCGCCCATGTCATATGGCGGGGGCGGGTCGCCATCAAGCGGCCGCCACGGGCAGGAGGAACGCGCGATGCAGGACGAAGGCTATTACAGCGAGACGGCCGCCACCTTCGGCGACAGGCTGGCGGGCGCGCGCGAGGGCGCGGGGCTCGACCAGGAGGCGCTGGCGACGCGGCTCGGGGTCGAGATCTCGACGCTGCAGGCCTGGGAGGACGACATGGACGAGCCGCGCGCCAACCGGCTGCAGATGCTGGCGGGCATGCTCAACGTCTCTCTCAGCTGGCTGCTGACCGGGCGCGGCGACGGCCCCGAGGCGCCGCAGGCCGAGACGACGCCGCCCCTGTCGGAGGTGCTCTCCGAAATGCGCGTGCTGCGCACCGAGATGATGCAGGCCGCCGAACGCATGGCGCGGCTGGAAAAGCGGCTCAAGCGCAGCCTCGAGGCGGGCGCATGAGCGCGCTGCCGATCGAGCCCGCGGCCCCCGCCAACGAGCCGCGCGACACCCGCCTGCGGCGGCTGCGGATGCGCTCCATGCGGCGTGGCATCAAGGAGATGGACCTGATCCTGCAGGATTTCGCCCAGCGCCGCCTCGCGGATATGAGCGATGCCGATCTCGCGCTTTACGACCGGCTTTTGTCGGAGAACGATCACGACCTCTATGCCTGGGTCGCCGGGGCCGGGCAGGCGCCCGAGCCCTATCGCGCGCTGGTGGCCGAGATCGCCGAAGGCGCGCGCGGGGTGACGCGGCCCGGCTGAGGCGGATCCGCGCAACTTAACGGTTTCTTCGTCATTCTGCCCCATTGCTGCCTGATGGGCGCGCAGAACGGAGAATCTATAATGAGTGTGCATTCCTCTCTCGAGCTGGCACCGCGCAGCGCGCGTGACGTGGCCTTCATGATGAGCTATCTCGACAGCCTGACGCTGGTGGAGCGGCTGCACAGGCTTCTGCTCGACGTGATCAAGGACGAATTCGAGCGCGTCGGCGTGATCGAGATCAACGCCGTTCAGGCGCTCTTGCTGTTCAATGTCGGCGACAACGAGGTGACGGCCGGCGAGCTGAAATCGCGCGGCTATTACCAGGGCAGCAATGTCAGCTACAATCTCAAGAAGCTGGTCGAGGCGGGCTACATGCACCACCAGCGCTGCCAGATCGACCGGCGCTCTGTCCGCGTGCGGCTGACCGATCAGGGCCGCCGCATCCGCGACATCGTCGACAAGCTGTTCGAGGGCCATGCCGCGGGCATGCTGTCGCGCGGGGTGCTCGACCAGACCGGCATCGACGACATCACCATGTCATTGCGCCGGATCGAACGCTACTGGACCGACCAGATCCGCTACATCTACTGACCCCGCCGCGCCTGGGCGGCGGGGCCATACCGGGTCACCAGTGACCGGTGTTCTCCATGCTGGACCACGGCTCCTGCGGGGGCAGGGCATCTCCGGCCTGCAGCAGCTCGATCGAGATGTTGTCGGGCGAGCGCACGAAGGCCATGTGCCCGTCGCGCGGGGGACGGTTGATGGTCACGCCGTTGTCCTGCAGGTGCTGGCAGGTGGCGTAGATGTCATCGACGCTGTAGGCGAGATGGCCGAAATGACGGCTGTCCGAGGGCAGCGCATCATCGCCATCCCAGTTCCAGGTCAGCTCGACCGGGCACTCTTCCTGACCCGGAGGGGCCATGAAGACGAGGGTGAAGCGGCCGCCTTCGCTTTCCTTGCGGTGCGTTTCCCTGAGCCCGAGCAACTCGTAGAAGGCCATGCTCTTTTCGAGATCCTTCACCCGGACCATGGTGTGCAGATATTTCAGCGCCATTGCGGCTCTCCCTCATCCGTGAATATTCGGTTGGCGCGGAGCCTAGCACGCCCGGCGGCCATGGCCAGCACCGGCCCTCAGAAGCTGGAGCGCAGCCCGATGTCGAGCGTCAGCGTCTGCGCGTCGAACAGGTCGGCATTCGACCAGACCCTGCGCCCCGTCAGCCCGATCTCGGGGTAGAAGCCATAGCGCCCGACCTCCGGCAGACCCAGCCGGGCCTCGATCCCGAGACTGCGGTCCTCGCGCCCGCCTCGGACATAGCGCGAACGGTCATAATCGCGCCATTGCGCCTCGATGCCAAAGCCCAGGGCGACGGGCCCGACAGGCTGGCCGATGTCATAATCGAGCCGCGCGACCCGCGCGTCATGCCCGGTATCGGGCCGGTCGCTGCGCGTCTCGCGCAGATGCGCCGAGAGGGTGAGCCGGTCGGCCCCCAGATCCTGGCGCAGCGCCGCGTGCAGGGCAGGGGCCCACCAGCTTGCGTCGATGTCGCGCCGCGCGACGCGGTCGAGCGTGACACCGAAGGAGAGCCTCCGCCCGGCCCCCAACGGCATGGGGCGCGAAAGGCCGAGGCCGAGCCGGTCCGAATAGGGCGCGCCGCCATACCAGTCGCGCCCCAGCTCGGCCGACAGGTCGAGCGCTGGCAGGCCGTCGCCCTGCAGCCGGTGGCGCAGCCCGAGGCTCAGCGCGGCCTGTGCGTAATCGGCACCACGAGCTTCGGGGGCCTGCCGCCGCGCCCGATCGCTCAGCCGGTGGGCGCGCCCCTTCGCCCGCAGATCGAAGACCAGCGGCCCGGTCGGCAAAGGCGGCAGCGCGTGGCTCAAGTCAAGGCTGGCCGTGGTCGTGACCCCGGAGAGCGCCCGTGCGTCGCCTGACAGCTCGAACTCGAAGGGCAGGCCGGGCAGGATCAGCGTCTCGGCGCGGCTGCCGCCATTGATGTTGGAGGAGGGGGCGATGCCGAGGCCGAAGCGCAGCGTGAGCGGATTGCGCGCCGCCACGAGACGGTAGTCGCGCGCGAGGCCGCGTTCGGCCCGCGCGTCGGGGGCGTCGGGCGCGGCGCGGCGCAGCCAGATCTGCGCGCGGGTATAGCGGCCCTCCTGCGCCAGCGCATAGGCCGCGAGCCGCGCCATGCGAAACCGCGCCGGCCCTTCGACCTGCCCATGCGCCCGCGCGGCCATGCGGCGCGCAAGAGGCCAGTCGCGCCGCGCCGTTGCCGCTTCGGCCGCGATGCTGAGCGCCGTCGCGTCGTCGGGGTCGCGCGCGAGCAGCGCGCGCGCCATCACCTCGGCCTGCGCCAGATCGCCCGCCGCCATGCGCGCCACCGCCACGGAGCGCAGCTGCGCCGCGTCGAGCCGCACCTGCGCCGGGGCCGGGGCTGGCGCGGCCAGCGCGAGCGTCAGCGCGACCGGCGCAAGGGCCGCCCGCAAAAGCCTCACGGCGCCTCGCGGTAGAGGATGAAGCCGCCGGTCTCCTGCGCCGTCACGCCGTCATACCGCGGATCGTCCGAGGTCATGACGAGCACGCCGACCACCTCGCCGCCGGTGTCGAGATCGCCGCCGATGATGCCGTAATAGCTGCCGCTCTCGTAATCCTCGAGGGTGCCGTCCACCATGACGCTGCTGCTGATGTTGCCTAGGATCTCGCCATCGGCGGTGGTCGAGCCGGTGGCGAGGGTGAAGCGCGCGGTCGGCAGGTCGAGCACGACGCCATCGGCCGTCTCCCGCCGCACGCCGCCTTGAGTGGCATCGACCTCCTCACCGCTGTCGACATCATAGGCGCGGCGGTCATAGAGCATCCCGTCGACGCCCTCGGACTCGTTGAAATCGGTGAAATCCACCGCGATCTGCATCCGGCCCTCGGTCAGCTCCTGCCCGCCGCGGCCCGAAAAGACCCGCGTGCCGGCATAATCGCCGATGAACACCGCCTGGCCGTCGCGCCGCTCGGGCAGCTCCACGCCGCCATTGCGCTCGTAGAGAAAGCCGCCGAAGCCGTAATCGGCGAAATCGCCGCTGCGCACGATGGCAAAGCGCGAGACCGGCATGCGCTCGCCGTCGACGGTGGTGCTGTTGCGGCTGACGCCATAGATCGCGCGGTAGTCGAGCTGGCCGATCTCGTCGCCATTCACGGGATCGCGCACGGTCTCGTCGCTTTCGAACACCGCGTAGCCGCCCATGCTCGGCAGGCCGCTGTCGCGCCGGTAGGGGGTGATGCCGTCGAAGGCGAGGTTGTCGACGGTGAAGCTTTCCTCGGCGGCATTGTAGCTGACGCTGCGCACGAAGCCGCCGCCAGTCTCGTTCAGCGGCTCGAACCGCCGGATCGAGGCGTCGGGCGAGGGCGAGGCGGTGCCGGGCGGCACGTCGAGATCGCCCTCGAAGCCCTCGTCGTCGGCCGCGGGCTCCTCGTCGTCGAAGGCGTCTTCCGGCGGATCGCCCGCATCGTCGCCGGGCGGGGCGACCGCATCCTCCTCGAAGACGAAGGGCTGCCCGTCGCCGCAGGCGGTAAGCAGGGCCATGAGCGCGGCGGTGGAGAGCAGGCGGGTCATCGGGGCGTCCTCGGTCAGTGTCGGCCCGACAGTTCCGCCGGGAGAGGGGGCTGTCAACGCGCCGCCTTTCGGGGCCGCCACCGTGGAGAGGGGATGTTCCCCTCCTGCCACGCGGCAGCTATTGAGGCCCCAGCACCCGGACCAAGGAGAGCCCCATGCCGCTGACGCCCGAGCAGGACGCCGAGATCGCCGATCTGCGCGCCACCCCCCGCACCACGCTGCGCGCCGTCTCCGAAGGGGCGGAGCAGCATCTCTATGTCCCGAAGCCCGTGCTCGACCACGGCTTCGTGCGGATGATCGACTACATGGGCGACGACGCCGCGATCTGCCAGGCGGCGCGGGTCAGCTACGGGCGCGGCACCAAATCGGTGCAGAACGACGAGGGGCTGATCCGCTACCTGATGCGGCACTGGCATTCGACGCCGTTCGAGATGTGCGAGCTGAAGCTGCACGTGAAGCTGCCCGTCTTCGTCGCCCGCCAGTGGATCCGCCACCGCACCGCCAACGTCAACGAATACTCTGCCCGCTACTCGATCCTCGACCGGGAGTTCTACATTCCCCGCGCGGAGGACCTCGCCGCGCAGTCGAGCCAGAACAACCAGGGCCGGGGCGACGTGCTTGGCCCGGAGGAATCGGCCCGCGTGCTCGACTGGCTGCGCGAGGACGCGCACCGCGCCTATGATCATTACGAGCAGATGATCTCGGATGACGGCCAGCAGGGCCTCGCGCGCGAGCTGGCGCGGATGAACCTGCCCGCCAACATCTACACGCAGTGGTACTGGAAGGTGGATCTGCACAACCTGTTCCACTTCCTGCGGCTGCGCGCCGACAGCCATGCGCAATACGAGATCCGGGTCTATGCGGATGCGATCTGCGAGATGGTCAAGGACTGGGTCCCCGCCGCCTACCGCGCCTTCGAGGAGTATCGCCTCGGGGGGGTGACGCTTTCAGCTTCCGGTGTAGAGTGCCTGCGCCGGATGCTCGCTGGGGAGGAAGTGACTCAGGAGACGTCTGGCATGAGCGCCAGGGAGTGGCGGGAGTTTGAAGGGGTGGTGAATGGCTGAGCAACCATTGGAAATTTCTATATCCAAGTCTGGGTTTTCGTTGACGTTAAAGGGGTTAGGGCCGGTTTCCCAAGTCGGGCAGTATATTGCCGACGCTGTAGGAGTCGTTGGCGAGCCAATTGGAATCGTAAAGGACTGGGTCGCCGTCTACAGAGTGCAGCGTCAAGATGCACTCGCCGCTGCAATTTTGCGAGCAAAAGAAATATCTCAGGAAGCCGGGCGGGAGGTGAAAAAGGTATCGCCGAAATTTTTGGCCCCATGGATCGAAGGCGCGAGTTCTGAAGATATAAGCGGTGAAAACATTCTTGAGATATGGGCTCAGCTTCTGTCGATGGAACAGGGCAAATTCTCTGCTAGAACCATAGCATTTATGGATGTTTTGAAGAGAATTGGACCGGATGAGGCAAAAACTCTATCTGATCTAATCCATATAAGAAATTACACTGACGGCTTGGAGTACATAGAAAAAGATAAGGTTCGCCTGAGATTGGACCTCGATGAGTGCGTAGTTCGAACTCATCGATTTGTGCGTAACGCATTGCGCGTAAAGGTCAGCAATTTCGAATATCATGAGAAATATGATCGCCTGCGCGGCGATATTGATGAAATTAACGAAAATATAATTGGCCGTGTTGCGGAGTTTGGCTACTTGTACATGAAAAATGGAGTTAATAGCGGTGTAACTGCTATTGATGATGCCGAGCAGTTGGAAGTTTTATCGTTTTCGGGGGTTGTTGCTTCGCACTTTGAAAGATTGGAGGAAGATGGAATGGAGATTTTCTGCCGATATTATACCCCAACGCCTCTCGGGTTGCAGCTGTTCGAGATGCTGAAGGAAAGCGACCTGATTAAGTGTATTAATGATTATGATGACCTCGATGCGATGTTCGAGGAAATCAAGTCGGCATAATATGAAAATTAGGGTACAGGGATTACCTCAAACCTTCCGCAAATTCCCCGCCATCTCGCGCCCATCCCGGCCCTCGATCAACTCGAACTCCACCGGCTCGTCATCGGCGAGGCCGGTGAGCCCCGAGCGTTCCACCGCCGAGATGTGGACGAAGATGTCCTTGCCGCCATCCTCCGGCGCGATGAAGCCGTATCCCTTGGTGGTGTTGAACCATTTCACGGTGCCCTTCGGCATGGCACTGTCTCCCGTCGCTTGAAGTCCGACCGCACGCCTTGCGGTTGCCAAGGACACTAGCGCGCGTCACTGAAAGGCAAATCACTTATGGAGGGCAGGATGCGGGTTCTGGGGCTGAATACCTGTGACAAGACGCGCGCCGCGATGAAGGCGCTGAAGGCCGAGGGGCACGCGCCGGTGCTGGTCGACGTGCGGGCCGAGCCGTTGGGCACGCAGGAGCGCGAGGCGATCGTCGCGGCCTTTGGCGACCGCGCGATCAACCGGTCCTCGACCACGTGGCGCGGGCTCAGCGAGGACGAAAAAGCCCGGCCAGTGGCCGGGCTTCTGGAGGATCACCCGGCGCTTCTGAAGCGTCCGGTGATCGAAGAGGGCGGGGCCTACCGCCAGGGGCTCTGAGCCTCAGGCGTCGCGGCGCAGATCCGGCGGCGTCGCCTCGTCCTTCAGGGTCTCGACCACCGCGTCGAGGCCCAGCACCTCGGAGCGGTTCTCGCCCAGACGGCGCAGGCTGACGGTGCGCTCCTCGACCTCGCGGCCACCGATGGCGAGGATCACCGGCACCTTGCCGACCGAATGCTCGCGGACCTTGTAGTTGATCTTCTCGTTGCGGGTGTCGGCCTCGGCGCGGATGCCGGCGCGCCGCAGCGCGGCGACGACCTCGTTCACGTAGTCATCCGCATCCGAGACGATCGAGGCCACGACGACCTGACGGGGTGCCAGCCACAGCGGCAGGCGGCCGGCGTGGTTCTCGATCAGGATGCCCAGGAACCGCTCGAAGGAGCCGAGGATCGCGCGGTGCAGCATGACGGGCCGCGCCTTGTCGCCCTTTTCGTTGACGAACTCCGCATCGAGCCGGTCGGGCAGGTTGAAATCGGCCTGGAAGGTGCCGCACTGCCATTCGCGCCCGATCGCATCGGTGAGCTTGAAGTCGAGCTTGGGGCCATAGAACGCGCCCTCGCCGGGGTCGACGGTGTAGTCGGCCCCCGCCTTTTTGATCGCGCCTTCGAGCGCGGCCTCGGCCTTGTCCCAGATCTCGTCGGAGCCGACGCGGGTCTCGGGCCGGGTCGAGAGCTTGATGTCGAACTTCTCGAAGCCGAGATCCTCGTAGACCGAGGCCAGGAGCGTGATGAAGTCGGCGCATTCCTCTTCGAGCTGGTCCTCGGTGCAGAAGATATGCGCGTCGTCCTGCACGAAGCCGCGCACCCGCATCAGCCCGTGCATCGAGCCCGAGGATTCGTAGCGGTGGCAGGAGCCGAATTCGGCGAGCCTGAGCGGCAGGTCGCGGTAGGATTTGAGGCCCTGATTATACACCTGCACGTGGCAGGGGCAGTTCATGGGCTTGAGCGCATTGGTGCGCTTTTCCTTCGCGCCTTCCTCGTCCACCTCCACGATGAACATGTTCTCGCGGTAGGCCTCCCAGTGGCCCGACTTCTCCCACAGCACCCGGTCGACGACCTGCGGCGTGCGGATCTCGCGGTAGCCGGCAGCGTTCTGGCGGCGGCGCATGTAGTCTTCGAGCGCGCGGTAGACGGTCCAGCCGTTCGGGTGCCAGAACACCATGCCCGGCGCTTCCTCCTGCAGGTGGTAGAGGTCCATCTCGCGGCCCAGCTTGCGGTGGTCGCGCTTGG
>JACLAD010015309.1_pt1 | contig 13523 bp, 12 predicted proteins | sample 8027901 | NCBI WGS metagenome assembly JACLAD01 (sample SAMN15725071, study PRJNA655200) | protist metagenome | isolation source: fluorescence activated cell sorting (FACS) single amplified genomes of... | place: Spain: Blaines Bay Microbial Observatory, Mediterranean Sea | collected 2016-07-05
CCCTTTGAATAGCGTTAATGTCTATCTCTTGAGTTCCTGTTTTTAGTGGATAGTTGTTTCCTGGTTTAGCATCATAAGCTTCAGCTAAAAGTTTAATTAATTGAGGTGGATAGTCTCTTGATACTTCAAAGCGGTTGTTATTATAAAAGATATAATATCTTCCTTCAATATCTTTATTTAATTTCTTTTCCTTCTTAAAAGCGTCTAAATCAATTTCACAAGGAACGTTATCTTGAACTAACTTACATTGACCTTGAATAGATTGTAAGGAGTAATTTCCCTTTGTTACACGACCGTCTTTTAACGGAACTTCTTTACGAACTTGATACCAAGTTTCAACCATTTTATTGACTTCTTTTTCTTGCATTTCTACGCTTGCAAACTCCCCGTCTCTAATAAGAAACATATAAGTAGGAACAGAGATAGCCGTAATAATGCCAAGAATTACAATAGCCCCTAATAATTCTACTATGGTTAAACCCATTTTGTTTTTTAACATTTTTTTGGATTTCAACATATATGTATTCATCTCCTTATTCAATTTTACATAATAAGAAAATAACAGTCTCCCACTTCCTTAAAAGCAAATGGGAAATCTGTTAATTATTGATTTACTATTTATCATTATATATTCTTTTTTATTAATTGCGAATTATGATGCCATTGCCTTTTCATTGTCTACAAATTCTTCAAAGACCTTTTCAATACGTAGAGATAGGTTGCTGTTTCTTCCTTGCTCTTCTCTAGCATAAAGATTAGCATCTAAAACTGTTTTATCTCCAATTAACATAACTAATTGGCGACCACGGGTGACAGCAGTATAAACAAGCTCTTTATATAGCATCATATAATCACTTTGAATAACTGGCATTAAAACAACTGGATATTCAGAACCTTGTGATTTATGAACAGAAATAGAATAAGCTAACATAATTTCTTCTAACTCTTCATAGGTGTAGTCCACAAGTCTTTCATTATATTTGTCTGAAAAATCCACTGTAACCGTTTTTGACCTTAAATCAATTGTTTGAATGTACCCAATATCCCCATTAAAGACTTCTTTTTCTGGATTATTGCTGGTTTGCATAACCTTATCTTGTTCACGGAATATCCAACGACTTTTAAAAGTAATTTCATTCTTATCAGGAGAAGGAGGGTTAATGGCTTGTTGTAAAACAGGGTTATATTCTAATACACCTAGTTCACCTTTTTTACGTGGTAATAGAATTTGAATATCAGTCATTGGGTCAAACCCCTTAGAATCTTTTAATCTAAATGAAACTAATTCTTTTATGTATTGTGCTACATCTTTTTCATTAGGCATTTGTACGAAATAGAAGTCCTCTACGAAGTCATCAGTTGGTTTCATTAAAATTTCTTGTTGGTTATTAATACGATAAGCATTTTCAACAATCATACTATTCTTACCTTGACGATAAATTTTAGATAAATGTACGTGTGGAAACTTATTAGAGCGAATAATATCATCAAAGATTTTACCTGCTCCAACTGAAGGCAACTGGTCAGGGTCCCCAATAATTACCAATTTTGTATTTTTACCCACTGCTTGAAGGAAACTTAAAAACATGAAAATATCTACCATGGAACTCTCGTCTACTATAATTATATCCTCTTCAAAAGGATTATCTTCATTTCTCAAAAATTCTTGATGCCCAGAAGACATATCACATTCCAATGCTCTATGTATTGTTTTTGCTTCTTGATTTGTAGCTAAAGACATTTTCTTACTAGCCATTCCAGTAGGTGCGGCTAATTTGAAAGTTAAATCATATTTTTTACAAAGATTAATAATAAATTTAAGAATGGTTGTTTTACCAGTACCAGGTCCACCAGATAAAATGGATAGATTATTTTGGAATACCATTTTAATAGCATCTTTTTGATTTGGGTGTAAATCCTGAAATCCTGGTGTATCAACTCTTTCTTTTTCAATTAATTTTGTTATGTCTTCTTCAAGAGTTTCGTACTCAACAGCATCAGCCATATGTATTTTTGCCAATCTAAAAGCAATTGATTGCTCAATATAACTAACTGATTTTAGATACATAAAATCATTATAATATTCATATTCAACTTCTTTACTTAATTCAATATCTTCTTTAATGGATTGTATTTCAATCAAAGGTAAACCTAAGTAAATTTGCATTTTCTTATTAAAGTCTAATTTAGAAATACAAACATCCCCACTCTGAAGAGCCTCACGAAGAATATGATAAGTACATTCTTCTATACGGATTGGATGATTCTTAGGAAATCCGATTTTCTTTCCAACAAAGTCACATTGCCAGAAACCAAAGTTTTTATTTTTCAATAATTCACGAAGAACATAAGGGTTTTCCTTAATTTGCTCAACAGGGTTTTCAATCTCTATTTCCTTCATTTTAAATAAAATATCGTATGCTTGGCTATCAGATAAACCCATACCTTGTAATTTTAAGAGTTGTTCTTTTTCAGAATTCATTTCATTAAAATGTTCAAAGATAGCTGTTTGTGCTTTCTTACTAATTGAAACATCATAAACAATTTTTGGATTTTCGGCTAATGAAGATAAAGTCTCTTCACCTAAAGTTTCATATATTTTTAAAGCCGATTTATCTCCAACACCCTTAATATTACTTTTTAAAATTTTAATAATATTTTTTTTATCAACAGGGTTGGTTTTTTCAACTTCAATAAAATGAAATCCCTTCCCATAACGAGGATGCATTTTTTCGACCACTGTAAAAGTGTAATAACCTTGTTCTTCTATTTTTTTATCCGTATTACCAACAATTCTTTTATGTTCGTCATCGCTAGTAAAAACAGTTAAAACATAAAAACTTTCATTATATACATTCATTCTTTCAACATAACCTTCAATTGTTGAAACGTTTTGTTCGGTAGTCAAACAAAATCCCTCCCCTATTTTTAATTTCGTTCACAAAAATACGTTACTAGTATTATATAGCTTCAGAGCCAAAATTCAATTTTTCAAGGAGTTTAATATTGTTAAAATAAAAGAATATTGTTAATTAATTCAAAACACCACTATCTATAGTGGTGTTTAATTCACTCTATTTCATTTCAGAACATTCAATGCATCGGTGTCGTCTTTTTAATCTATTTTTAATGGTTTCAAATTTTTCGTGACCATTTTGACATCTCCACCATATTTTTTGACTAGAACCACTGGTGATGTCTTTAGGCGTTTTATCCTCATTTTTAGTAGGATGCCACTCTTTTGCTAAATCAGGATAAATAGTTTCTAAACAATTATCAGAACATGCTCTTTTCCCACTACAATATGGACACCCTCCACCAGACGCTCTACTATAAATTGCTGATTCCCACTCATGTATAGATAAAGCTCCTTTGTCGCATAGCCACCAAACTTTTTTATTTGCTTTTGAAAAAACATCTTTTGGAGTTAAACTCCCATTTTTAATAGGATGCCACTCTTTTGCTAAATTAGGATAAATAGTTTCTAAACAATTATCTAAACATACGGTATGATTGGTGCAATAAGGGCACCCACGATTTAAAAGCGTTCTATTTGATACTTTTGTTTCCCACTCATGTTCACATAGAATGCCTTTGTCACACTTCCACCATATCTTTTTACGGCTGAATGCTGTTGTGACATCCTTTGGTGTTAGTTCCCCATTTTTAGTAGGATGCCACTCTTTTGCTAAATTAGGATAAATAGTTTCTAAACAATTGTCTAAACAGACCTTTTGACCAGCACAATAAGGACATCCATTCCCGTCTAACGCTCTACTACTAATTCTAGCTTCCCACTCATGTTTTTTACCACAAATCCACCATACTTTGAAATGAGAACCACCAGAAACATTTTCTGGTTTTAATTTTCCGTTCCTTTTTACATCCCATTCTGTTACCAGTTCTGGGAAGTTTTCTTTTAGACTGTCTTTTACATTTATTTGTTCTACTAAATCCTTTATTTTAAATCTGTCATTTTCTATATTTATATTTTCTATTATCTTGGAAATTCCACTTTTTAAATCCTTATTTAAAAAATAGTTATTATCAATATATTCTAATATATCTTTCACGGCTTTATTTAAAGTACTGGTTTGATTGAAAATACATCTAAATTCAATAGCATCAAAATCTCGAACAGAAGGTAACTCATTTTCTCTAATCCTTATTAATTGGATACCCTTTTTACGTAAAAACTTGTTTTTTAATTTATCTACATCCATTTTATTTTTATGGTAATATACACCATCGTACTCAATAGCTATTTTTAAGCTAGGAATATAAATATCCACTTCTATTTTTTTGTTTTTATTTTGAAAATAATATGTATTTTTTGTATCTTTGAAAACCTTTGATAAATAATAAAAAACAGATTGCTCTGGAAAGGATGTTTTTAAAATTCTAATACAAGTCGGGCAACCCACATCTTTACTACGACTATTGATATGAGATTCCCATTTATGACCCTTACTACAAATCCACCATATTTTCTGATTAGAATGAGTAGTGAAATCATATGGGGTTTTTTTATTTTTTTCAAAATCCCATTCGTCTATTAACTGTGGTCTATTAGTAGCTAGACAGTTATCTAAACAAACTTTTCTACCAGTACAATAAGGACAATTTACATTTTTTGACCGACTATCAATTGTAGATTCCCACTCATGTACGGATAAAACCCCATTATCACATAGCCACCAAACTTTTTGACCAGAACCAGCAATTACGTCTTTAGGGGTTAAATTTCCATTTTTAGTAGGATGCCATTGTTTTGCTAAATCTGGATTAACAGTTTCCAAGCAGTTATCCATACATACTCTTCTAGCAGGTGTAGAACAATACGGACAGCTTGTGCCATTTACTAGACTAGATATTGTTGTTTCCCATTCATGAACAGATAATACTCCCTTATCGCATAACCACCAAACTTTTTGACCAGAACCAGCAGTCACATTTTTTGGCGTTAAATTGCTATTTTTAGTAGGGTGCCACATTTTAGCAATATCTGGGTATTTAGTAAATAAACAATTATCTAAACACACTCTTTGATTAGCGCAAAAAGGACAACCACTTCCTCTTACTCTACTAAATAATATGGCATCCCAACTATGTTCCGATAATTTTCCTTTTGAACATTTCCACCAAATTCTTTTACCACTATTGTAATAAATATCCTTTGGACTTATATCATTCTTTTCATAATCCCACTCAACTAGTAAATAATGTAAATCTTGATTTTCTTGTATGTAATCATACAAAGATATCTTTTCCTTTTTCAAAACATATCACTCCGTAATTTTAACTATTAAAATATCGTATATAAATAATTTTATTTTACTAGTTTTTATTAAAAATTACCAATTAAAGTTAGTTGTGAAATAAACAGCAATATCTTATATTTTTGCTTTTTATATTATAATATAGATGTACTAGTTCTAAATAATATGAGGAGTGATTAATTTGTCTAATCCAAAAAAAGAGAGTAATACATTCGTTGAAAATTTTGGTCAAGTTTTGATTAATTTTACTAAACATCAAGATGAATCAAAATTGCCTGCTGTACAAGAATTTCTTGATACAAATAAACAAAGTGAAATTTTTATCCCTATTAAGTCTGAGGTTCCTGTTACAGTTAATCGTCAAACTGGAGAATATCGCTTAGTAGATATTGGATTAAACCAACATGGGAATCTAGTTCTTCGTGGTATTGATTCAGTCACTTATGAAATGTTAGATGATGAACTATGGTTAATCAAAACAGAAGAATAATCTCTACAAAACTGCATCAGAAATGATGTGGTTTTTTGCATTCCTTTTTAAACCAACTATAATAGAAATGTTAATTAATCAGATTATAAAATTTATAAAAAGAATAGCGTTTATTTATTGCATAAGGTGGGAAAAGAAATGAAAAATCAAGCAAAGGATTTACTTCTAATATTCGGATATATCACCATTTTTGGATTTACAGCCTTCGGAACAACATCATTAGTCAATCAATTTGAAATTGTTCAAGTATTATGTAGCGTGTTTGGTGTTGTTGTGGGTGTAATAATGATTGGTCTTGCTGAAATTATTGCATTACTGCAAAGTATTAAAGATAAACTACATAAAGATGAATCTGAATGGAAGGATGATTGAATGTGGGTAAGGTAGTAGTTCCCGATTTTGTTGCTACATTACTTAAGGGGTACGATAAAGAAGAATATTACGCATATGAATTTATGAGTGAAATCATAAGTGGTATAAAGTTATCGATTAACCAAGAGTACATAGAATTAAAACAGAAAACTCATAATTGGTTAGATGAAGACGAAAAAAACTTAATTATATTAGCGAAAGCAATTGTTGAAGGATATGAAGTTGAATAATGAACACAAAAGTTATACCTAATAGGTATGGCTTTTTTTGATTTTAGAGTTATTTTAATTGTTATTATAATATTAAAGTTTTATAATAGAAATAGATGGGAATTAACAATAGGTGATATAGTTTGGAAAGGGGAGTCATCCTATGAGTTCAATGTTAAGAGAAGGTTCATATAAAGTATCAAAAAGTGAAGTTGAAAATTTTCAATCTAATCATAAAAGAAAAGTAAAGCGATATTGTCATAAGTTGAATAATCTTCAACAAATGCGAGAACTAATGCTTAAAAGGGCAAAATCTGATATAAAAAGCTTTACACCTATTGAAAAAGAAAAATTTAAAAAGAACATTCAAATTTCATTATCTCTTTTAGACGAGTTTAATGAATACAATAAGGCAATTATAACAATTTTTAATACTGAACAAGATATAGGAGACAAGTTATTCGAAGATAAAAAAAGGTTATGGAGTTTGTTGCTATATGTCTCAAATTAAAAGTTTTATACGTATGATAGGTTACAAGATAGCTAGATTGGGTGTTTTTTTAACGATAAAAAGAAGATTGAAAGGTGACCAAAAAAATCAAGTTAATGTATGGTTTAGACCAAGTGAAATGCGACTGAAAGGAAAGAGAGCTGTTTTTATAGAAGTTGTTTGTCCACATGGTTTGTACTATATACTAGCTGATTCTCATATGAACTATCCATTATTAGAAGATAAAGATAAAATAATTAAAATCTTGAAATATCGTGCTGATTCAACCAAAATACTTCATTTAATAAAAAAACAAGGAGTGTTTTATTTAAATGGAGAAAAGATTGTTTGCAAAGAGTTAGTCGTATAGATTTAATTTAGATATACTCAAGGCTAATAATGAAAGGGGTAGTCGATGTATCGTGACATTATAACAAACTTATCATTGATAATAGCAACTGTATCCATATTAGGGCATATATTTAAAAATAAGCCGATGAAAGAAAAGGTACAAACTAAAATAGTAGGTGGTGTCTTTATGGGTATTTTAGGCTCCATATTGTTTGCACTATCTACTCCCATTAGTGATTTTTTTATAGTCGAATTTCACATTTATACTCTTATGATTTCTTCTATTTATGGGGGGACAATCTCTCTTATCGTTTCAGTTATTCTTATAAGTTTGAGTAGATTTTTAATACTTGAGTTTCAAGAGACAACTTATATTAACTTTATATTGTTGTCATTAATTATACCTTATATTTATTTGGGAAAGAAGAAAGTCAGTATTTTGAAGAAGTTTATTTATATGAGTCTAACTCATATATTTCTAACATTTATTTTTCTAATACTTTTTTCTAAAAACTTAACGAGTACCTTAGATATTATGAGTAATTATATTTTTGTTTCATTTATATCAACTTTTATTCTATATTTTTGTCTTAAAATTATTAGTCAATCTAATAAAGAATATCGGGAAAAAAAGAAATTGTCAGAAAAGGATTATTTAACGGGATTGAACAATGTAAGGCATTTTAATGAAATATGGGAAGGATGTATTAGACGTACTAAAAAAGATATTAAAGAGTTATCTTTATTACTAATTGATGTAGATTATTTTAAAAATGTGAACGATAAATATGGTCATAGTGTAGGAGATAAGGTATTAAAAGAAATAGGAGATATTTTAATAAAGTCTACCCGTGATACTGATTTTGTATCCAGAAATGGTGGGGAAGAGTTTTCTATTATTTTACCCAACTGTTCAAGAGAGAAAGCAATTGAAATTGGTGAAAGAATACGAAGTGTGGTTGAAAATTATAATTTTTTAGTTTCAAATAAGGAATCCTTAAATATTACAATCTCTATTGGTGTCGCTACTTACCCTTACACAACATCCAATCTTGAAGAAATTATAAAGTTAGCCGATAAAAATTTATATCAAGCAAAAAATAACGGTAGAAATCAAGTTTGTGCCTAACTCCCTATTCATAAATAGGGATTTTTTTGTGCTGATGATATAAATAACTAAGTTGGAGTTTGTTGAAAATTGTCGAATTTTGTTGTATAATTTACGTGTAATTTAAATAATTTGAGTTGTTTTATTGAAAAATACATAAAAATTAACTAGGGATACAGAAAGGAAGATTCATTATGGCTGAAGATTTAATTATAAACTTATCTTTATTAATTTCTTTATTATCCATAAGTGGAATAATATTTAAAGAAAATCCAATGAATGCAAGTATAAAAAATCAAATTGTTGGTGGCTTAGTGATGGCTACACTAGGCGTTGTCTTAATGTACTTTTCAATATCTATAAATGAAGATGTTCGTATAGATTTAAGAAACTTTGCTATTATTATTGCTGCTATTTATGGTGGTCCAATCTCTCTTATTATATCAACTATTATCATTGCTTTATCGAGGATTGCTATATTTGGTGTAAACGATGCTTCTATTACAGCTCTCTTTACATTTTTATTTCTTTCAATTTTTTGTTTTTACATTAGAAATAGAAAGAGTACCCCGAAAAGAAAATTTTTCTTTATGAATATAGCTAGTATTATTGTCACTTCATTTGCTTTAATATATTTGCTGAATGATGTGGCTTTACGTAATAGCGTTATATTTCAATACCTCGTGATTTCAACTGTAGGTGGTTACGCAGCTTATCAAATTGCAAATTACGTGTATCTTTCCAATGAAAACTACCGTATGTTAAAACAATTTTCTCAAAAAGACTCTTTAACTGGCTTAAATAATGTACGTCAATTTAATCAGGTATGGGAAGAAAGTTTTAAAACTGCTAGGGAAAATAAAGAAGAACTATCTTTTTTACTATTAGATATAGACCACTTTAAAAAAGTAAATGATACTTATGGACACCATTCTGGTGATATTGTATTAAAAGAAGTTAGTCAAATTTTAATAGATACAACTCGCAGTGACGATTTTGTAGCTAGAAATGGTGGAGAAGAGTTTTCTGTTATTTTACCAAAATGTTCAAAAGAACAAGCCTTAGATATAGCAGAAAGAATAAGAAAGAAAATAGAACAACATATTTTTACAATAACTAATAACAAAAAAATAAAAGTTACGGCATCAATAGGTATGTCTAACTTTACATATCAAAATATAAATAGAGAAGAATTAAAAGAACTAGCTGATAAGAATCTATATAAAGCTAAAAATAATGGGCGAAATCAAGTTTATTCTTAATAAAAAACTACACCAGATATAACTGGTGTAGTTTTTTATTATTCTTGAAACTCTTCAATTTCACTTAAATATTTTTCTAAGTCTTCTATATAAAGGTCTTTATTTTCCCAATTGAAGTAATCAGACATAAAGCTTATAACAGGGTCCTTCCATTTTCTTGTCCACTCAATATCAAATAATAAAGAGCTAGTTCTACGTAAGAAAAAGTCAATTGGCTTGCAAACTAATTCTTCATTTAAAGAGTACTTTAAAGCACCATAAACTTCTAGGGATAAATTATATTTATTTGCTGTTTCAAAGTCATTTTTAATAATTTCAAATACTTTATCAACATTAGTCCCATATCTTCTTACAAGACGACTAGACTCTACTGTTGTTAAACCAAGTTTTTCCCCTTCTTTAATCTTACTTTCTACAAATACTTTAAACTTATCAGAGCCACCAAAATTACCACCAGATAAAGCAATGGTATCAGTACGACAAGGTTTATACTTATCTAAATCTTTAGATACAATATCCACTATTTTTTCAGCCATTTTGCGATATCCTGTTAGTTTTCCACCAGCTATTGTGATTAAACCTGTATCAGAATAAAAAATTTCGTCTTTTCTTGATATTTCGGATGCTGATTTACCTTCTTCGTGAATTAAAGGTCTTACACCAGCCCAAAAAGATTCTACATCTTTCTTTTGTAGGTTTGCCTTTGGAAAAATTTTATTAGTAGCATCTAAAATATAATCTCTATCTTCTTTTGTTGCCTTCGGAGAAATCAAATCATCTTTATAGTGTGTATCAGTGGTTCCAATATAAACTTTATTTTCTCTTGGAACTGCAAATAACATACGACCATCATCGTTATCAAAATATACTGCTTGTTCTAATGGGAACTTATCTTTACTAACAACTATATGAACACCTTTTGTTAAATATAAATATTTTCCTTTCTTAGAGCCGTCCTTTTCTCTTAAAGTATCTACCCAAGGACCAGCGGCATTAACAATCTTTTTGGCTTTAATTTTAAACTCTTCACCAGTTAAAATGTCTTTTACATTAACACCAATAACTTTTCCATTTTCATAAATGAAATCTTCTGCTTTTGTATAATTAATTGCTTTTGTTCCTTTTTCAATTGCTTTTTTTATAACTTCAAGTGTAAGTCGTGCATCATCTGTTTTATACTCAACGTAATACCCACTGCCCTTCAAAATATCCTCACGAAGTAATGGCACACGCTTTAAAGTTTCATCTTTATTAAGCATTTTTCTTTTTTCGGACTTTTTAACTTTAGCTAAAAAATCATACATATAAAGACCAATAGAACTACTAAACATACCAAATGTTCCACCTTTAATGATAGGTAATAACATCCATTCGGGGGTAGTTACATGTGGTGCATTTTCATATACAATAGCTCTTTCTTGACCAGTTTCAGCAACAATATGAAATTCTAATTGCTTTAGATAACGTAATCCTCCATGAACTAGTTTTGTAGAGCGACTTGATGTTCCAGCCGCAAAATCTTGCATTTCAATTAAAGCAGTATTTAGTCCACGGTCTTGTGCATCTAACGCAATTCCTGTACCAGTGATTCCTCCACCTATTACTAATAAGTCAAATTCTTGTTCTTTTATGTCGGCAATTATTTTATTTCGGTTATTAGACATGATTTTTCCTCCTATAATTGAAGAAAAACACAAACAATCTATACTTGGACATATGTTAATATATGTTTTATCGTATAGAATTGTTTGCGTTCTCCCCATCTCCTTCGCTAAGTAATATTAACTTTTAATTATTTCTAATTTATTTAAACATTCTAGCAGCTTCTACTGCCACTTTCCATTTTTTATATAATTCTTCACGCTTACTATCTTCCATATCTGGAGTGAAGTTCTTGTCTATATTCCAAGAAGTTGCTATTTCATTTTTATCTTTCCAAAAGCCAACTGCTAAACCAGCTAGATAAGCGGCTCCTAATGCTGTTGTTTCACTTACTACTGGTCTATCAACTGGCGTTCCTAAAATATCACTTTGGAACTGCATTAAGAAGTTATTAGCCACTGCACCACCGTCTACACGTAAAGCCTTTGATTGAATACCAGAGTCTGTTTCCATAGCAGTTAAAACATCTCTTGTTTGATATGCTAGAGATTCTAAAGTTGCACGAATGAAGTGTTCTTTTTTAGTTCCACGTGTTATACCAAAAATTGCTCCACGAGCATCACTATCCCAATAAGGCGCTCCTAGACCAACAAACGCAGGTACCACATAAACGCCATCAGTAGATTCTACTCTACTAGCATATAATTCACTTTCTGGTGCTGATTTCAACATTCTTAATCCATCACGCAACCATTGAATAGCTGAACCAGATACAAATATACTTCCTTCAAGAGCGTATTCCACTTTTCCGTCAATACCCCAAGCAATTGTTGTTAATAGACCATTTTTGGAAGGAACTGCTTTTTCACCAGTATTCATTAATAAAAATCCACCAGTTCCATAAGTGTTTTTAACCATTCCTTTTTCAAAACACGCTTGTCCAAATAAAGCTGCTTGTTGGTCTCCTGCTACGCCAGCAATAGGAATAGCTGCACCATTAAATACATCAACAGTTGCAGTAGCGTATACTTCTGATGAAGAACGAACATCAGGCAACATAGATTTAGGAACTGTTAAAATATCTAATAGTTCTTCATCCCATTGTAAATCATAAATATTATACATCAAAGTTCTAGAAGCATTGGTGTAATCTGTTACATGTGCCTTACCACCAGATAACTTCCAAATAAGCCAAGTATCAATAGTTCCAAATAACAAATCTCCATTATCAGCTTTTTCACGAGCGCCTTCAATATTATCTAGAATCCATTTAACTTTTGTACCAGAAAAGTAAGCATCAATCAGTAATCCAGTCTTTTCTCTAAATAAGTCATTATATCCTTGTGATTTTAAATCGTCACAAATGCCAGAAGTTTGACGGGATTGCCAAACAATTGCATTGTAGACTGGAACTCCAGTATGTTTATCCCAAACTACTGCGGTTTCACGTTGATTTGTAATACCTATTGATGCTATTTCTTTTGCTGAAATGTTTTTCTTAGCTAAAACTTCTGCAATAACTGAGTAAACAGAACTCCATATTTCTTGAGCGTCATGTTCTACCCAACCTGGTTTCGGAAAAATTTGTGTGAATTCCTTTTGAGCTACATCTACTATTTTTCCATCTTTATTAAATAAAATTGCTCTAGAACTAGTAGTTCCTTGGTCTATTGATAAGATATATTTTTTTGACATAATAATTGTCCTCCTAGATTATATTAATACTTTTTTTAAATAAATTCAAATTAAATATATTTTAAAATATTATATTTTTATTAAAATAATAGCTTAAATACTAACGCTCCCAATACCCCACCAACTAATGGTGCAACAACAGGAATCCAAGCATACTTCCAATTAGAACCGCCCTTGCCTGGTATAGGTAGAAGAGCGTGTGCAATTCTTGGACCTAAATCTCTAGCAGGGTTTATTGCATATCCAGTGGTTCCACCTAAACTTAAACCAATCGCTAAAATTAAGAAACCAACAATTAAAGGATTTAAACCTTGTGTAAATTCATTTGTTCCAATGAATAATAATCCAAAAACTAGGAATGCAGTACCCATCATTTCACTTAAAAAGTTAGCAAAAGTATGTTGAATAGCTGGACCTGTAGAAAAAACACCTAATTTAGTAGCTGGGTCTTTTGTTTCTTTCCAATGTGGTAAGTAAAATAAAAATATAAATGCAGCTCCTATAAACGCCCCAATCATTTGTGCTAATATGTATAATGGAACATCAGACCAAGCAAAGTCTCCAATAGTTGCAAGACCAACTGTTACTGCTGGGTTAAGATGTGCTCCACTCACTGAACCAACTGCATAGACACCAAAGGTAACTGCCATAGCCCAACCAAAAGT
>JACLAD010012545.1_pt1 | contig 13513 bp, 10 predicted proteins | sample 8027901 | NCBI WGS metagenome assembly JACLAD01 (sample SAMN15725071, study PRJNA655200) | protist metagenome | isolation source: fluorescence activated cell sorting (FACS) single amplified genomes of... | place: Spain: Blaines Bay Microbial Observatory, Mediterranean Sea | collected 2016-07-05
ACTAAACGCGTAGAGGAAGTTCGCACCGTGGGTATTCACATCGGTGCCGTGGGGGCGTTTGTGGTGTTTTTGACCATGTACTACTCGTCGGCGTGGGGCACCTACCGGGAGAGCAGGGCCAACGCGATGGTGAAACCAACAGAAATTGTTTTCACAAGGGGGAATGTGTATGAACTTCATTTTACGTTGGACGTACAGATTGGCACGCTTGATCTTGTGGTGGACGGGGATCCGTTCCCGGTGGGCGCGCCCGTGGGGAACTACAGTGATAAAGCGTACTACTACTCAGCGCCACTCCCAGGGTTACCCCCGGGGAAAACATTGGAGTGGACCCTGGGGTGCTGCTCCGGCGGAACCATCAAAACCGTGCCGGTGGACGACCCGGTGGTGTGCGCAGTGGGCGACACAAAGCCCCCGGTGGGGTACAAAGTACTGCAGACAATCATGAACGATACAGCATGCGATCTCCTTATTCACATGGGGGACATGTCTTACATATCAAACGACGGTGGGTGCTACCCGGAGAAGCAACAGTCACAGAATCAGTGTATGTACAACTGCACCGGCCCTTGTAAATGGGACGGCCGTCAGACAGATGAGCGGTGGGGGGCGTGGAAGGAGTTCTTCCAAAATGTTGACCTGGGGGTGATCCCGGTGGTGACCCAGGCGGGGAACCATGACAACGATCTCTTTTGGCTCTACAAGTTCAAACCGGTGTCCTCCACAACGCTCAACGACAGGTTCTTCTATTGGGGGTCCCGAATTGTCCCCGGGTTGTCCGTTCTCTCGGTGAGCACAGAGGACAACGCCAACAATCCCTATGAGCGGTACACCGGTGGGCCGGTGGATGAGTACCGGTGGGGACGCCACTACGGAGTGAATAGTCAACAATACAAGTTCATGGAAGAGTTCATTAGAGGGACACCCCCGGGGGACAAACTGGTGGTTTACACCCACAGGCCACCATTCCACACATCCAGACACCATCCCCAGTGCGAGAAGGGAGGATCATGGTACAAGTGTAAAATAAGAGAAACGTGGGGACCGCTGTTGGACCGCGCGGACATTGTCTTTTCCGGCCACTCCCACCACTACATGCGGAGTAAGCCCTCCCAGTTGAGGGCGGTCGGACTGCGGCCCGGAAACACTACCTTTTTTGTTGTAGGCACGGGGGGATTTGACCTGGTTGGGGCGGACGTCACGTCCAACGTGATGGAGACTAGAGCAAATTATGGTTATATTAGAAATGAACAATTTATCACAGTATAATACACTTTTTGGGGGGAACGTGCGGGGAAAACCCCTCCTCCGGTCTCCCGTGGTAATCCTTGTAGCTCAGCAGGGTTGAAGTTGCTTCAAATTCGTAGTATCCATCGTTATCCAGTATCTTGCAATCATGGCAAATAGGGGGGAGAACCATGTCGGGGACGTAGTGTCTGTCACAGGAGCGACACAGGACAAACTTTTTCTGCTTCTCAGCGTACTCACTTCGGTTAATGCAAAGATCTAAAAGGTTACCCATTTGTACTAATTCAAGAAATAGTTTAATTATGTACTAACTTAACACGTGAAGGTTGTGGGAAAACAACAGCGTTCCCTTCGCGTTGGCGCTTGTGGGGCTTATCGCCCACAATGGCCTTAACTACCGCTTGCTCAAACTTCCAGAGAAGAACAGTTGGGCGGATTTTTTTAGCTGCAACCAGGGAACGGTACAGGGAGGCGACCTCACAGTAAAAATAGAGAGGACCCTCGGCGGTGTCGCCGTTGTACAACTCGGCCAACTTGGAGGTGAACTCAGGGGTCATCATGCGGCAAACAAGGGCGCTCTCCCCCTGGGTCAACGCACTTTTGCTGTACTGCATGTCGAATACCGAACCGGTGGTGTCCTCCTTGAAGAACCCGGACCGCACCAGTGTTTCGTTGGAACGACCAGAGTCCCTCCAGTGCACCATCCTATACCGCACAGGGAAAGAAAAGTAGGAGAATGGTTTTTTGGGCGGACGGTCAGCCGTGCCGTCACAGTCGGCCTGCACTGCGCGCCACTTGGTGAGCATGTTGCTGATCAGATGGGTGTACATGTTTTCGTCAAACGCGTCCATCTGGAAGAGGTTGTACTCCTTGCGGATGCACAGGATCCGTTCATGTAGCCAGCGGTGTTTGCATTTAATTGTGGGGGGGATGACAGGGTAAAGGTAATTGTGTGCTTGCACAACTATGTAGCGTTCAGGTTGGTCCCAAAGTGTTGTGTGTTTCATTTGGGTTCTGGTTTCATGTAAAGACTCATGTTTCCGGCTGTGTAAGCGTTGGGAATTTTCTGGGCACACACCCAGGGGGAAAGACCGCGTTGTGTAAGGATCTTTTTTTGTAGATCGCGGTCCCCCATCACGCGACGCACCTTGGCCACACACGGGGCCAACTCGGGGGTGAACTTTTCCACTGCCCACTTGTGCAACTTGAGCTGATCGCCGTGATTTCGCAACTTTATCACCTCAGAGTCCCACCGCCTGATTGCAGTCCGGTTAATCTCACACCTGATGTACCGGTTTGGATTGAAAACGGTGTCGGCAGTGTGGTGGTCCAAATCTCCCCAGTAAATTGGGATACTTCCGGCCATCATCCCCACCAACAGTTTTTCAGAGGTGTAACCCGGTTCGGCAGTGTTTTCCATCTCCACGTCGAAAAGGTACTTGCTTTTGCACTTTTTGGACTCTATGTCGGTACCGTAGCAGTTCACCTTGGAGTAATTGAACGGAGGGTCCCCGCCCACGTGATGATATAGTCTGCTTCCGGTGAACGTTTTGGCGCCCCCCGCGGCCAATATACCCAGGATACTGGAGCGCATCACAGCGTCCGCGTGGTCGTACACCTTTTTGTATACCTCGGAGATCGTTAGGATTGGCCCCAGGTCCCGCCCCAGGTCGGCCTCGGGGGGGACGTCGTCGCACAACCACGGATCACCCTTGAGGTCCCACCCTGTGTAATGGGGGAGGGACAACCCCTGGTAATAATGTACTGTGGGGCAGCCGTTGTGCTCCCGGTTGATTTGACGGTCCAATATGAAATCAGCACCGCGGCACGGCCTGTTGCCCTCAAACACCTCCCCCGCCACCGCGATCTTGAACGTCTTGAATGGAAATTCACACCGGAGCTTACCTCCCACACCGTAGTATTGAATGTCGTAATCGGCGGGGGTCGCCCACGGGCAGTCGTAGGTGGACTGCACAATGTCCAAGTCGTAGTCATTTTCAGCCGCCCAGGCCTGCACAGCCCATTTAATGACGTGAAACCCATGTCCAACCATACCGTCCTTCCCTGTACACGCATGTAGTTGCACGCGGCGGCGCACCGGGGACTGTCTGAAATACAAAGTACCGGGCTGGGCGTGGGTGTCATCGGGGGTGGTGGGGGACCCATCTAGTCCCCAATTAAAAATAAAGAGCACCGAAAGAAAGGCACATAGTGCTATAAAGTCTTGCTTTGCTATCATTTTGAAAGTAACTATCATGGTTTTGTTTATATGACTAATAAAATCTGTCGTACTTCCTTGAAAGCTCCTTGACATACTCCTTGGGTTCCTCCACGCTTTTTGGGACTACGTAGTAATCGAAAATGTTGGCGTGGGGGCGATCCGGTTTTTGAACCACAGATATCTCCTTGGGTTTGGCCCCTTTGGCGAACACGTAGGGTTTACTGGTGCAGTCCAACTCCACCTGTGTCCCCATGGACAACCCACCGTAATACCTGGTGTTCGTCATTGGGTCAATGGAAAGAGCACCTTCCAGGAACTTTTCGTTCACCGTACGGTTCCCGGTGATGTAAAGAAAGGAGTTGAGCGTCCTGAGCTCATCTACGAATGAGTCGGCCACAAACCCACAGTTGTATCGGTCGTCATGCTCAATGTAAACCGGAAGGTCAACAGTTTGGCGTGCAAGTTTGCTGTCTATCTGTTTAGATTTATACACATTTGTGCGGAGCCCTTCGTTGTCATACTCTGGGGTGTACGAACGACCAAAGACCACAACGTCATTTGGTTTGTCCTCCCGGTCATACCAGCTTCTCACAATATTTCCTCGTCTCATCGGTGCTGTAAGTTGTTTGTTTTTTCTTATTATGTACGACAAATTTTACTAGCTGCCGATTTTCGGGATACAGCCATGTCCAGTGTACTGCCAAAGTTCCACCTGAAGTTTCGGTTCCCAATTCGTGTCAGCGTGTCGCTGATTCTCTCCAGGGTTAGCTCCGTCCCCACAAACTTGAATTTGACCCCCGGGGCGCGCACCGTTGTCTTCCTCCCCTTGCGTCCCCGGCGGATGCTGATGGTCTTCCTCCCACGCCAAGTCTTTTTGTTTATTTTCTTGCCGTCGCCTACCATTTGCGCCTGTGTGGACCACCTTGTCCCACTTTGTCTTTACCTTGTTTGCTCTCCCCATGGTCAATTTGGGGGTCTGCTTGATAAATAAATAAATAATTTACTGATTACACGAAATTGAGAAAAAGTTGTGATATCCAAGAGTATTTACTCCGATTGTACATGAGACGCGGTTGATCGGAAACCACCACAGCGGTGGGCTTCTGGCCAGCCATTGATTTTTGAAACTTGAGGTAGGTCTGATGGCAAATTGCGTTATTCGCTTTAAATGGATCATCAAAGGTGTTACGGTCCATGTCAACACCTTTGAGGTTCTTGCATGTGTCCACCAGGTGAATCTTGTCGGCCCCACCCCGGAGGCGCAAGACGAGATGCAAGGTGGATTCTTTCTGGATGTTGTAGTCTGAGAGCGTGCGCCCGTCCTCCAGCTGTTTGCCAGCAAAGATAAGACGCTGCTGATCAGGGGGGATGCCTTCTTTGTCTTGGATCTTGGTTTTAATACCTTCAATTGTATCACTGGGTTCAACGTCCAACGTAATGGTCTTTCCGGTTAGGGTCTTGACGAAGATTTGCATAGCTTTTTACTTTACGGACTAAAAGTCTAATTATATGGTGGCGTTCACAAAGTCCATGAACCCGGCCACCCTGGTGTAAACGCCGTAATACCCTGCCCATGCACAGCCTCTCCCAAAGGAAACGATGCCTACCAGCTTGGGGACACCCCCTTGTTTCACCATCAGCGGACCCCCAGAGTCGCCCTGGCAGGAGTCCTTTCCCCCTGCATCATATCCAGCGCAGATCTGCTTGGAGTCTGTGATGGTGTATTTTTGACTACACTTGGAGTAAGGTTGTACCGGGACGGTGACCTCCCGGAGACGCTTGGGGGACCACCTGTTGCCGTATTTGGTCACGCCCCACCCGGCCACTCTCATGGGCGTCCCGGGGTCAACATGAGGGGATGTGTAGAGCTCCATCGGTTTGATGCGCGTAATTGGTTTCTTCAGTTTGATAATCGCTATGTCATGACTGAGCCCACCGTAGTACGGGTGGAGGGTGACCGAAGCGGCACGCCTGTAGTTGCGCCCTCTGCGTCGCCCTTTGAGGCTATACCTGCCAAATACTATGATGCCACCGAATTTACCGCTGCGAACACAATGGCCCGCGGTTAGTACATGCTCTGAGTCAATCAACGTGCCCCCGCAAAAATGAATCCAGCGTCTGCCGTTCTTGTACTGGAGTGAAACAACACTTTTAAAGTCCGGGTTACGCACAGGATGACCACCAACAATATCGGTACTTACCTCACCAAACACCCTGTAGTAAAAGTATAGGATGGAAAACAGAAACTTGAAGAGAGATTTGATCATTTTGTGTAATCTTTGTGTAATCTAAAAAAAAGTCAGTTATATGTTCCAAAACCCAAATGACAGATCTTGAATTTACAGTTGTAGACGACATCAAGTGGGCTATGAACGACCTTGAGATTACATTGAAGTATACACCAATTGACATGCCTGACAGTTTTTTTGAGAGTTACCGCAAACTGCTTATAGTGTGGACGGAAAGCTACCATTTTGGGCTAAAGCGGACGACCTCAGATGACTATTCAAAATTCCTTGATAAAGTTAAGGAGTCGTCTACTGAAGTTAGACACTATCTTCAACGTAAACTAAATCATCATGTTATCTAGATTATATTGTTATCACGTGAGTTAATCTGAAAGGACGGGGTGGCCTAGCGGTCAACCGGAGGGTCATGTACGAATGCCCATGTTCGGGCACCGGCGTGTCGCCCCCAAAAGTATCCTGGACGGTGACGCACTTGGTCTCCGGAGTGTTCGGTTTCCATTTATCCCTGGGGAGAATCTTCCCGTCAACCTCCACCTCCAACGCGGGATTGTTCAAAAACATTTCATCCGAGGCATGCTTACCATGTCCACACAAAATGATTGTACCGGTAGTCATCTGGGGGAGACGGAATACTTGTATACCGGGGTCGGTGGCCAACAGGTGGGAGCAGGTGTCAAGGTAGTTGCACTTTTCCTCCGGCCAGTACTTGCGAAACACCGCTGGGACCATTCTGTTGGACCCACTACCTCTACCTTCAATGAAACCCTGGGGAGTCTCCCCCTTGTGTGGGTTCCAGTCATCCCCAGGTCCCACCACCTTTGTCCCAGCGTAGCCGTACGTAGGGGTTTCAAAGTTGGTGCATTCGGGAAGTGGAGAAGGCGTGGCCCACAAGGTCTCCCCCAGGTCCGCCTCTGTGATCACCTGAGTAGGGGGCAGCGGTGTCTCCCCCAAGGATGCATCCATGATGTACCCCGCGTACGCGTACGCGAACAAATCTGCCACATATTGGTGACCTAGCGCCCCAGGGTGCCAGTTCTTGTATACTATGCCCATTTCTTCTCTCAGTTCTTGCACGGTTTCGTTTTCACCGTCTCTAACAATTGTGTGGTAGCCATCACCCACATGGCCCCACTCTCTCCCAGGAAACTCCCCGCCGGACTCCAGGCCAGACTCGAGGCACACCCCGTTGTGACCCCACTGGCGATACCTGGTGAACGGTTCGTCGTCATAGCAGGTGCTCCTGCCGTGGGCACCGGTCTTGTACAGATGAACTGGTGGCGCCTTGTCCAACAAGAGGGACCATCTTATTAGGTTCTCAAATGCAAGCTTGGTGTCACCAAAGTATGTCCACACTGCGTGCACAATGTCTACGTCTTGGCCCACCAGGTTTTTCACACAGTACACCTGATTGCGATGGCTGTCGCCACACCCCCCGCCCTGCCCTGCGTTACGGTGGACGTAATCCATACCGCCTTCCTGAAATATTGGTTTGAGCATCCGTTCCATTTGTTTCTCGTACGACAAGTAGTAGCAGCCGTCATGACCAGCCGAGACTGACGACCCCAGTGTCCCCACAATGAACTCCTTGGCGTCCCCGTGGATGGCCCTGATGAACTGATTTCGCGTATAGTTGTCAGCATGGGGGTCAATTTTCCACCCCGCGGTGAGCATTCCGCTGTGGGTTCCGTAGTACTCCTCCAGGTCACTCCTGAGGGTGGCCGCTGCGGCATGCATGGGTTTCAAATGGTGGTGGACCACTGGTGCAGGTCTCATGGACGGCTTCATGTCCCCCGCGCACGTATTGAACGTGGTAAATGGAAGTGACGCTACAAAACCAACGATGAACCATCCAACGCTAAACACAATGAGACTTGTGTGTTGGACATCGGACGCCAAACTAAGTCGAATATTACTGTAATGCATTGTCGAATCAATTCGATTACTTAAGGGTTATATATGGGGAAGCATGCTACAAGTCTGCTGGAGGCCGACGGTGCCGTCCAAGAGCTTTATTAGCCTGTAGGGTCACATATATATAGCGAACCTGTGGGATCAATAAAGCATGCTTTTGGAGTTACCGGTGGAGGTATTGAGGGACAGTGTCTGTGGTTTCTTGGGCGACATGGATAGGTTCTGTTTAGCAGCAACCTGCAAAAGTCTCGTAAAGGTAAGAAGCACAAACAGGCCCTACATGCACGCCACCGTTTTTTCAGGCAATTGCTATCTCTGCACTAATCCTTTGGGAATAACTTACATCCAAAAGGTGTTGCGCGTCCATGCCCCCAAGGTGTACGTCCTGGTCTGCCCCGAATGCACAAACCGTAGACCCATCTACGACATCCCGTTGGACATAAAGGTTGACAACATGAGGATCTTACGAAAGAACAACCTGGCAAAGAGCGACTCCCAGACAGATTTAACAATAGGGTGGAACGCTGTGCGAAAGAAAAAACTTGTACACAGAATACTTGATCGTACAAAAGACGTTCAAAAAACGGACGAATTAATGGGCCGCCAGAATTGGTCCGGGAATTTTTTCAGGGACGTTGTTTCCCTACTGAATACATAATACAAAAAAGTAGAACCCAAAGTAAAATGAACAAGTTGTTGCTATTGATCGCTTTTGTGCGTGCGGTTTTTTGTTTCAGAACGATTGATGACATGCGCCTGCCGGACGACAGCGAGGTGAGCGTCACCGGGTACCGCAAATGGTCAGACGGCTTGGTGCCTTACGTGGTTACCAATCAGTTCACCGCAATTGAGCGCGGGAGGATTCATGACGCCTTGAACCAATTGAACGCCAAGTTTGGTGGGCGTATCAGTTTCATCCCCAGGGAGAACAACGAATACAGCTACGTGAAAATCATCAAAGGCTCTGGGTGTTGGTCTTACGTGGGTCAAGTGACGGGCGTCCAGGAGTTGTCCCTGGGTACAGGCTGTGTTGGCCGGGGGATCATCCAGCACGAGTTCATTCACGCAATTGGCTTTCTCCATGCCCACCAGCGGACAGACCGGGACGATTACGTGGAGATCCGTTCCCAGAATATCATGAACGGGGCGGCCGGAAATTTCAAGAAGGAGCGGTATGACTCAAGATACAGCACCCCCTACGACTACAAGTCGGTCATGCACTATCGGTCAACTGCTTTCAGCAATAACGGTCAGCCCACCATTGTGCCCGTCGGTGACTACAACGGTCAACTGGGGAACTACGACCAGGCCACAGCCAACGACGTCCTGAGGGCCGCCCGCATGTACGGCGCCCCAGTGCCAACAGTGTCCCCCACCAGGTACCCCACCGCTTCACCCGTCGCGTGCACCCCTGTGCCACGCGGGCTTCAACGCAATGCATTCAATCTGGACAACGGACCAATAACCCTGATGTGGGGACCCCGGGGGGCGGTCCGGATCACCCTGGGTGACTACATAGGCAACGGCAAGAAAATAAACAAAAAGACTTGGCGTGGGAGGAAGACCATCAGCATCCGCCGGGGACGCAAGGGGAGGAAGACAACGGTGCGCGCCCCGGGGGTCAAATTCAAGTTTGTGGGGACGGAGCTAACCCTGGAGAGAATCAGCGACACGCTGACACGAATTGGGAACCGAAACTTCAGGTGGAACTTTGGCAGTACACTGGACATGGCTGTATCCCGAAAATCGGCAGCTAGTAAAATTTGTCGTACATAATAAGAAAAAACAAACAACTTACAGCACCGATGAGACGAGGAAATATTGTGAGAAGCTGGTATGACCGGGAGGACAAACCAAATGACGTTGTGGTCTTTGGTCGTTCGTACACCCCAGAGTATGACAACGAAGGGCTCCGCACAAATGTGTATAAATCTAAACAGATAGACAGCAAACTTGCACGCCAAACTGTTGACCTTCCGGTTTACATTGAGCATGACGACCGATACAACTGTGGGTTTGTGGCCGACTCATTCGTAGATGAGCTCAGGACGCTCAACTCCTTTCTTTACATCACCGGGAACCGTACGGTGAACGAAAAGTTCCTGGAAGGTGCTCTTTCCATTGACCCAATGACGAACACCAGGTATTACGGTGGGTTGTCCATGGGGACACAGGTGGAGTTGGACTGCACCAGTAAACCCTACGTGTTCGCCAAAGGGGCCAAACCCAAGGAGATATCTGTGGTTCAAAAACCGGATCGCCCCCACGCCAACATTTTCGATTACTACGTAGTCCCAAAAAGCGTGGAGGAACCCAAGGAGTATGTCAAGGAGCTTTCAAGGAAGTACGACAGATTTTATTAGTCATATAAACAAAACCATGATAGTTACTTTCAAAATGATAGCAAAGCAAGACTTTATAGCACTATGTGCCTTTCTTTCGGTGCTCTTTATTTTTAATTGGGGACTAGATGGGTCCCCCACCACCCCCGATGACACCCACGCCCAGCCCGGTACTTTGTATTTCAGACAGTCCCCGGTGCGCCGCCGCGTGCAACTACATGCGTGTACAGGGAAGGACGGTATGGTTGGACATGGGTTTCACGTCATTAAATGGGCTGTGCAGGCCTGGGCGGCTGAAAATGACTACGACTTGGACATTGTGCAGTCCACCTACGACTGCCCGTGGGCGACCCCCGCCGATTACGACATTCAATACTACGGTGTGGGAGGTAAGCTCCGGTGTGAATTTCCATTCAAGACGTTCAAGATCGCGGTGGCGGGGGAGGTGTTTGAGGGCAACAGGCCGTGCCGCGGTGCTGATTTCATATTGGACCGTCAAATCAACCGGGAGCACAACGGCTGCCCCACAGTACATTATTACCAGGGGTTGTCCCTCCCCCATTACACAGGGTGGGACCTCAAGGGTGATCCGTGGTTGTGCGACGACGTCCCCCCCGAGGCCGACCTGGGGCGGGACCTGGGGCCAATCCTAACGATCTCCGAGGTATACAAAAAGGTGTACGACCACGCGGACGCTGTGATGCGCTCCAGTATCCTGGGTATATTGGCCGCGGGGGGCGCCAAAACGTTCACCGGAAGCAGACTATATCATCACGTGGGCGGGGACCCTCCGTTCAATTACTCCAAGGTGAACTGCTACGGTACCGACATAGAGTCCAAAAAGTGCAAAAGCAAGTACCTTTTCGACGTGGAGATGGAAAACACTGCCGAACCGGGTTACACCTCTGAAAAACTGTTGGTGGGGATGATGGCCGGAAGTATCCCAATTTACTGGGGAGATTTGGACCACCACACTGCCGACACCGTTTTCAATCCAAACCGGTACATCAGGTGTGAGATTAACCGGACTGCAATCAGGCGGTGGGACTCTGAGGTGATAAAGTTGCGAAATCACGGCGATCAGCTCAAGTTGCACAAGTGGGCAGTGGAAAAGTTCACCCCCGAGTTGGCCCCGTGTGTGGCCAAGGTGCGTCGCGTGATGGGGGACCGCGATCTACAAAAAAAGATCCTTACACAACGCGGTCTTTCCCCCTGGGTGTGTGCCCAGAAAATTCCCAACGCTTACACAGCCGGAAACATGAGTCTTTACATGAAACCAGAACCCAAATGAAACACACAACACTTTGGGACCAACCTGAACGCTACATAGTTGTGCAAGCACACAATTACCTTTACCCTGTCATCCCCCCCACAATTAAATGCAAACACCGCTGGCTACATGAACGGATCCTGTGCATCCGCAAGGAGTACAACCTCTTCCAGATGGACGCGTTTGACGAAAACATGTACACCCATCTGATCAGCAACATGCTCACCAAGTGGCGCGCAGTGCAGGCCGACTGTGACGGCACGGCTGACCGTCCGCCCAAAAAACCATTCTCCTACTTTTCTTTCCCTGTGCGGTATAGGATGGTGCACTGGAGGGACTCTGGTCGTTCCAACGAAACACTGGTGCGGTCCGGGTTCTTCAAGGAGGACACCACCGGTTCGGTATTCGACATGCAGTACAGCAAAAGTGCGTTGACCCAGGGGGAGAGCGCCCTTGTTTGCCGCATGATGACCCCTGAGTTCACCTCCAAGTTGGCCGAGTTGTACAACGGCGACACCGCCGAGGGTCCTCTCTATTTTTACTGTGAGGTCGCCTCCCTGTACCGTTCCCTGGTTGCAGCTAAAAAAATCCGCCCAACTGTTCTTCTCTGGAAGTTTGAGCAAGCGGTAGTTAAGGCCATTGTGGGCGATAAGCCCCACAAGCGCCAACGCGAAGGGAACGCTGTTGTTTTCCCACAACCTTCACGTGTTAAGTTAGTACATAATTAAACTATTTCTTGAATTAGTACAAATGGGTAACCTTTTAGATCTTTGCATTAACCGAAGTGAGTACGCTGAGAAGCAGAAAAAGTTTGTCCTGTGTCGCTCCTGTGACAGACACTACGTCCCCGACATGGTTCTCCCCCCTATTTGCCATGATTGCAAGATACTGGATAACGATGGATACTACGAATTTGAAGCAACTTCAACCCTGCTGAGCTACAAGGATTACCACGGGAGACCGGAGGAGGGGTTTTCCCCGCACGTTCCCCCCAAAAAGTGTATTATACTGTGATAAATTGTTCATTTCTAATATAACCATAATTTGCTCTAGTCTCCATCACGTTGGACGTGACGTCCGCCCCAACCAGGTCAAATCCCCCCGTGCCTACAACAAAAAAGGTAGTGTTTCCGGGCCGCAGTCCGACCGCCCTCAACTGGGAGGGCTTACTCCGCATGTAGTGGTGGGAGTGGCCGGAAAAGACAATGTCCGCGCGGTCCAACAGCGGTCCCCACGTTTCTCTTATTTTACACTTGTACCATGATCCTCCCTTCTCGCACTGGGGATGGTGTCTGGATGTGTGGAATGGTGGCCTGTGGGTGTAAACCACCAGTTTGTCCCCCGGGGGTGTCCCTCTAATGAACTCTTCCATGAACTTGTATTGTTGACTATTCACTCCGTAGTGGCGTCCCCACCGGTACTCATCCACCGGCCCACCGGTGTACCGCTCATAGGGATTGTTGGCGTTGTCCTCTGTGCTCACCGAGAGAACGGACAACCCGGGGACAATTCGGGACCCCCAATAGAAGAACCTGTCGTTGAGCGTTGTGGAGGACACCGGTTTGAACTTGTAGAGCCAAAAGAGATCGTTGTCATGGTTCCCCGCCTGGGTCACCACCGGGATCACCCCCAGGTCAACATTTTGGAAGAACTCCTTCCACGCCCCCCACCGCTCATCTGTCTGACGGCCGTCCCATTTACAAGGGCCGGTGCAGTTGTACATACACTGATTCTGTGACTGTTGCTTCTCCGGGTAGCACCCACCGTCGTTTGATATGTAAGACATGTCCCCCATGTGAATAAGGAGATCGCATGCTGTATCGTTCATGATTGTCTGCAGTACTTTGTACCCCACCGGGGGCTTTGTGTCGCCCACTGCGCACACCACCGGGTCGTCCACCGGCACGGTTTTGATGGTTCCGCCGGAGCAGCACCCCAGGGTCCACTCCAATGTTTTCCCCGGGGGTAACCCTGGGAGTGGCGCTGAGTAGTAGTACGCTTTATCACTGTAGTTCCCCACGGGCGCGCCCACCGGGAACGGATCCCCGTCCACCACAAGATCAAGCGTGCCAATCTGTACGTCCAACGTAAAATGAAGTTCATACACATTCCCCCTTGTGAAAACAATTTCTGTTGGTTTCACCATCGCGTTGGCCCTGCTCTCCCGGTAGGTGCCCCACGCCGACGAGTAGTACATGGTCAAAAACACCACAAACGCCCCCACGGCACCGATGTGAATACCCACGGTGCGAACTTCCTCTACGCGTTTAGT
>JACLAD010002306.1_pt1 | contig 13512 bp, 9 predicted proteins | sample 8027901 | NCBI WGS metagenome assembly JACLAD01 (sample SAMN15725071, study PRJNA655200) | protist metagenome | isolation source: fluorescence activated cell sorting (FACS) single amplified genomes of... | place: Spain: Blaines Bay Microbial Observatory, Mediterranean Sea | collected 2016-07-05
AGACGTACTCAATGAATTCTACAGTGGGTTTTACGGTAAGCTTCTAAACGCAGAGAAAGACCCTGAAGAAGGCGGTATGCGCCTAAATCAGGCGATACCAGCGGGTATTGAGTGCGACAAATGCGGCCGTGAAATGAACGTAAGAACCGCGTCAACGGGTGTATTCTTAGGTTGTTCTGGGTATAACTTACCGCCTAAAGAGCGCTGCACGAATACTATGAACTTAACGCCTGGCGATGAAGTCGTTAAGGTCGATGACGAAGAAGAGCTAGAAACCGAAGCCCTTCGTTCTAAAAAGCGTTGTCCTAAATGCGGCACCGCCATGGACAGTTACTTGGTAGATGAAACCCGTAAGCTACACGTTTGTGGTAATACACCGACCTGTGATGGAACCTTGGTTGAAGCGGGTACCTTTAAGATTAAAGGCTACGACGGCCCGATTATCGAATGCGATAAGTGCAGCAGCGATATGGAGCTTAAAAACGGTCGATTCGGTAAATACTTTGGCTGTACCAACGAAGAGTGTAAGAATACCCGTAAGCTTTTACGAAACGGCGAAGCTGCACCACCTAAAGAAGACCCAGTAGATTTACCTGAGCTACCGTGTGAAAAATCTGATGCTCACTTTATGCTACGTGACGGTGCGTCGGGCATCTTCTTAGCGGCCCACAACTTCCCTAAATCGCGTGAAACTCGTGCGCCGAAAGTGGAAGAACTGGCACGCTTTAGAGATAGAATTTCGCCAAAATTCTATTATCTTGCAGATGCGCCGAAAACCGATCCTGACGGAAATCCTGCAATAGTTCGCTACAGTAGAAAGACAAAGCAGCAGTATGTGATGTCGGAAAATGAAAACGGCAAAGCGACGGGCTGGTCTGCATGGTACGACGATGGCAAGTGGCAAGAGCAAGCGGCTAAAAAGCCGGCTTCCAAGTCGAAAGCTAAGAAAAAATAATTCAAAGCTAATACAATACTGTGAAGCGTAAAAAAATAAGCCCGAATTTATTCGGGCTTATTACTTCTTGAATATTTGTTAGGTCTTGCAACATATTTTATGCAAGGCTAATTACTACATTAATAGAGAGTGAGTTATGGCCTCTTTACAAGATCAACTTTTAAAAGCCGGATTGGCTGATAAAGCGACTGCGAAACAAGCGCGCGCAGATAAACGCAAAAAACAAAAACAGAAAAATAAGCAAAAGCAGCCTGTGGTAGATGAAGCAGCATTAGCGGCGCAGCAAGCGGCTGAAGAGAAAAAAGCGCGCTCTCGTGAGCTTAACCAATTGCAGCAGGAAGAACGAGAAAAACGTTCAATTGCGGCTCAAGTAAGGCAGCTTATTAACGTTAATAAACAGCCTCGTAAGGGTGAAACGCTACTTAATTTTACTCACGATAACGTGGTAAAACGCATGTATGTGAGTGAAGAAATGCACAAGCAAGTGACAAAAGGTCGTTTGACTGTGGTATTACTTGACGATGCTTACGAACTGGTTCCAACGCCTGTGGCTGACAAGATTGCTCAGCGTGATGAATCTTCAATTATATATCGCGCCGATCTAGATAAAAGTGGCAGCGACGGAAAAGACGAGGAAGAAGACGACTGGTATGCCGACTACGAAATTCCAGACGATTTAACCTGGTAAACTTTTCAAACTCACCACCTTGTGGCTTTTAAAAAGCTCGGTGGTGAGTAAATGCTTTCAACCATAGCTGTATTTACTCAAGTTTTATCAACCTTCTCCTAATACTCGTACTCTATTTGCGTGTTCTGATTGCAATTGAACTTCAAAGACCCTTCATAGCTATCGCTTGCGCTACCCTAAAACACTGTATTTATTACGACTTTTTAGAATTAGTTCTCTTTAGAAAATCTTATCTCGGCCGTTAAGAACAAAATAGTTAAGGAAAGGTGTTACCTCTGCTTTCTAGTCTATAGTTATTAAAGCGCATAAGTATCGTTGCCCAAAATGATTTGCGTTAGATGTTGTTTCTTAATTTAGGAGGGAAGCCATGAATGGTTTACCGAAGCTGGTTCTAGGTGTCGTAATATCATTATGCATGTCACTACCTGTAAATGCTGGGCTATTCAACATCTCTATCAATAATCTTGGAGGGTTAACACCTACACAATCTAGCGCATTTGACGATGCAATTGCGTATTGGGAGTCCTATTTAATAGGCGTTCAAAGCTCGTTTGACCATAGTATTATTATCGATGCGAGTGGAGCGCCAATTGATAGCACGGGCGGGGTGTTAGGCAGTGCCGGCCCGTCGAGTGTTACTCAGCTTTCCGACAGTACTTATGTTTATGCAAATAAAGGTCGCATGCGTTTTGATACGGCAGATCTAAATAACATGGAAAATAACGGCACACTTTTCGATGTTATCGTGCACGAAATGGCTCATGTTATCGGGTTTGGAACTTTGTGGACGACTGATTTTTTTATCGCAGGGAGCCAGTCTAATTACGTCAACGGCACAGGGCGCTATACTGGAGAATACGCTTTGGAAATTTACCGCCGTGAGTTTGTCGAAGACGCCACCTTTATTCCTGTTGAACTTGGAGGAGGCGAAGGTACTGCCAATAGTCATTGGGACGAGCCTTGGCCTGGTGGTTCATCGGATTTAATGACCGGCTATTTAGGGCCCTATCCAATTAAATTAAGTGATACCACGGTAGCGTCGTTTGCTGATATTGGTTATTTGACTACTGTTACTCATGCAGTTGATGAGGCTGCTACGGTATGGCTGTTTCTGCTTTCGTTAGGGGTAGTACTAAGAAAAAAGCCTCTACGACCTAGTGCGCGCCTTCTGCAAACTGTGTAACCTAACCAAGGCCTAGCTTTCTATTGCTAAGCAGTGTTCTGAATTTTTAGAATAGATAATGAGGGAAAGCTTGATAAGAGAGATGCATACAGTGGATAAAGTGAATAAAACTCTTATCGGACTCGTGTTAGCGGGCGGTCAATCGCGCAGAATGGGGCAAGATAAAGCCCTTATGCGTTATAAGGGAAGCACGCTTATTGAGAGAGCGTCATCGCTATTAAAGGCTGCAGGGTGTGATGAGGTCTTAATCAGCCGTAATGCGCCAAATTTTTTAAATGATAAAATTGATGATGCAGGTCCACTGGGTGGTGTGCATGCAGCACTGGATGTTTTATGTAATTCAAATGCGGGCAAAGGTAGCGCTATTGAATTGCTTGTCCTTCCCGTGGATATGCCCCAGATGACGCCTCAGCTTTTGAAAACGCTAGTATCAGCAGGGCGGGAAGCCCAGCGGTCGGTTTATGTGAAAAACCGCTTTTTGCCTTTTTACTTGTCTGTTATGCACAATACTAACGCCATGCTAACGCACTACTTGGTCGAACAAAACGAGCGACGTGTAGTGGGATTCTTAGAAAGCCTAGAAGCCATTGCTCTTGAAGAAGCTAATCTTGCACGCCCAAAAAGGGTAAATGGCGTGCAAGAAAAACAGAACGAAAAAATAACCCGTATGGATGAGGCACAATGGCTTAATGTTAATACGCCAGGTGATTGGCCTGATGACATATAACGCCGAACACCACGCATTAGTTTTAGATGGAACACCTGAAACTCAACGTTTTACTCTTGCTGAAGAGGTCGCATTAAGCATTAGTTACAACGGTATCAACTATGCAGTAATGCTTGTTACGCCCAAAGACATTGAAGACTTTATTATTGGCTTCAGTTTAAGTAACGACATTATTGAGCACCCCCGCCAGCTTTATGGTATTGAGTTGACATACCACAAAGAGCACATTAATGCTGAAGTGGATATTGCTAACCAGGCTTTTTGGAAGTTAAAAGAAAATAAACGGCAATTGGCAGGTGCATCGGGCTGTGGGCTTTGTGGTGTCGAAGCGCTGGATAACGCTTTGCCTCAACTCCAACCCGTAGATCCATTGCCTCTACCAGAAGCAAGCTGGTTTGAAGGGTTGCGAGACCTAATTTCGCAAGCGCAAGCATTAGCGCAGCAAAGTGGGGCAGTGCACGGCGCGCTCTATATTGATGCCGAGCGCAATGTACTTGCGTGTCGTGAAGATATAGGAAGGCATAACGCTTTTGATAAGTTAATTGGGGCAATTGCGGCTAATAAACTTTATCAGAAGGATTGCCTTGTAGTGCTAACCAGTCGCTGTAGCTTAGAACTCGTGCAAAAAGCGATAAGAGCAAAATTACCTTTGCTTGTAACCCTTTCAGCACCTACGGCATTATCAGTTAAGTGGGCCAACCGCTATGGCGTATCCCTTATCCACGTGCCTAAATATGACTCACCGAGAGCGTATTCACCACAATTCCTCCATCCGACTCGGACTTTGAAAGTTTGATCGCAATAAATTTTGACGTTGGTGTGAAGGTTCCGTCACCATAACTTTCTAATGGTACCAGCGGGTTGGTTTCCGGGTAATAGGCCGCGGCTTGTCCTTGGGGTATATCATAAGCCACCAACATAAATTGCTTTATCTGACGGGTTCTTCCGTCATTCCATAAAGACGTAATGTCTACTTTATCCCCGTCATTGAAGCCCAGTTTTCGAATATCGCTCTCATTGACGAACAAGACATCTCTAGCGCCAAACACATTTCTGTAACGGTCATCCATGCCATAGATGGTAGTGTTGTACTGATCGTGCGAGCGCAATGTCTGTAAGATTAAGTCTGGTTTTTCGCCACGAGCGACTACATCATCGTTTAATAGCGAGTTTGGCAGTGTATTGGCTGCAAATTCCGCTTTACCCGATGGTGTTAGCCACCGTCTTTCGCTCGCCGCATTGCCTAGATGAAAGCCCCCGGGGTTCGCCACTTTGCTATTAAAGTTTTTAAAGCCCTCAATGGTATCGGCAATTAGGTCGCGTATATTGTCGTAATTACTGACTACATGATCCCAGTCTACAGGCGTATTGCCTAACGTGGCTTTTGCGATACCCGCAATGATAGCCGGTTCCGAGCGAAGTTCAGGTGAGCTCGGCGGTAGTTGTCCATAGGATAGGTGGACCATTGAAAAGGTATCTTCAACGGTAACACCTTGCTGTCCGCTAGCCTGCATGTCGACTTCAGTTCTACCCAAACAGGGTAGAATAAGCGCATCTTTGCCCGTCGTTAAGTGAGAACGGTTTAATTTAGTGGCGATATGCACAGTTAAATCGCATTTTGATAATGCGGCGTGGGTGCGCGGCGTATCCGGTGTGGCTTGTGCGAAATTACCACCTAAGCCAATGAAGACTTTGGCATCGCCACGTTCCATGGCCTGAATGGCTTGAATAGTGTTGTGACCTCTCTCTCGTGGTACCACAAAGTTAAACTTGTTTTCCAGCGCGTCGAGTAACGCTTTAGGCGGCACTTCGTTAATACCCACGGTTCTGTCACCCTGAACGTTACTATGGCCTCGAACAGGCGACAGACCGGCGCCAGGCTTGCCAACATTGCCTCGCAATAGCTGCACATTCACGATTTCTTGAACCGTAGCAACAGAGTGTTTGTGCTGTGTAATTCCCATAGCCCAGCACATGATTACCCGTTCTCCGCGCTTGTACATAGTTGCCGCGTGGCGGATGTCTTCTTTCGATAAACCACTCTGCGCTTCAATATGCTCCCAGCTGGTCGCTTCAACAGCAGTTAAATAGTCATCCATGCCATTCGTATGTGCATTGATAAAGTCGTGGTCGAATACGGGAGGGGCATTGTTCGCTTTTGCTTCCTGCTCCCAGGCTAACAGCCATTTAGCTATGCCGCGCATGACTGCCATGTCGCCACCAAGGGCAGGCCTGAAGTAAGCGGTATTGGTTGGCGTTGAACCATTGGTGAGCATTTCAATAGGGTGCTGAGGGTGTTGGAACTTTTCTAGCCCCCGCTCTTTTAGCGGGTTTAAGCAAACGACTTGGGCGCCTCTTCGCACCGCATCGCGCAGTGGCTCTAACATGCGCGGGTGGTTAGTGCCCGGGTTTTGTCCAATAACAAAGATGGTATCTGCCTTTTCGAAATCATCGAACGTGACTGTACCTTTGCCTACGCCTATGGTGGGCTTCATTCCCTGACCCGATGCTTCGTGGCACATGTTTGAGCAGTCTGGGAAGTTGTTGGTGCCAAATGCGCGAACGAATAGCTGGTAGAGATAGGCAGCTTCGTTACTTGCCCGCCCTGAGGTATAGAATTCGGCTTGATGTGGTGAACTCAGCCCGTTCAGGTGTTGAGCGATTAGGCCAAACGCGTCATCCCAGTTAATGGCTTCATATCGGTCGGTTTGGTTATTGTAACGGACCGGGTGGGTTAGTCTGCCTTGAGACTCAAGCCAGTAGTCAGTGTGTTTTTTCAACGCACTCACCGTATAGTCAGCGAAAAATTCCGGGCCTACGTAGCGACCGGTTGACTCCCAATTTACGGCTTTCGCCCCGTTTTCACAAAACTTAACTAGTCCGCTTTCTGGCGACTCACCCCATGCACAACCCGGACAGTCGAAGCCTTTATCTTGATTGGTTTTAAGCATGGCCCGAAGGTTTTTGAGCGGCTTTTCACTTTGGAGCCAACTTTGGGTTACGCTTTTTAATGCACCCCATCCGCCAGCAGGGTTGCCGTATTGCTTGATATTCCGTTTATCGCTCATACTCTTCGGTGGACCTGTCGTTTAGTCAATACATAGTGTAGATACACATTAATGATTCAAACGGATGAAAGCTATAGCCTAAAACTCTGAATTCGATTAAACGAGGATCTATACGGATATATTGCGAGGCTATTTAAAAGTTAAAATTTTTATCGCCTAACTAAACTAGCACGTTGCCAAAAATAACGATTTAAATTTCACTGCCCTAACAAAAAAGAGACGTGAATGTATGTTCCCGCTCAATGTATTTGTTTACTATGTACAAAAAGCGTTGCTTAGCGTTCGTTGAAAAATCAGATGAAAGGTTAGTGCATCAAAGGCTAAGCAGTAATTGTATGAACGCAGCACATAAGCGTTTTAAAGATAATATTCCATTGAGGTAACATGGTTTCTTGGCAGTCTCTTACATTTAATGAACTCACTACTCATCAACTCTTCGACCTACTTAAGCTACGCGTCGATGTCTTTGTTGTTGAGCAAAACTGCCCCTATCCGGAACTTGATGAAAAAGACCGTCATTCGCAAACCCATCACTTAATGGGCTTTGAAAATAATCAACTAGTGGCATGTGCGCGGTTACTTGGCGAAGGCGTAAGTTATCCATCGGTAAGTATTGGCCGCGTGGCGACCAGTGAAGCCTTTCGGGGGAAAGGAGCGGGTAAGGCCCTTATGTGCGAAGCTATTAAGCACTGTGAGGCGCTATGGCCGGGCTGTGATATTGAAATTGGCGCGCAAGAGTATTTAAGACGCTTTTACGAGAGCTTTGGATTCAAAGCCACATCGACGATGTACTTGGAAGACGGTATTCCCCATATTGATATGAAAAGGGCAGGGGCATAAACCCCTGGCTTTATCTAGCTAGACTGGTCGGTATGTCGATGTTCTAACGATTTATTGGGCATCAGGCAGTTGAGTTACCAGTTCATCTAAACCACCTACAACGGTATCTGGTGCAATTGCCAATGGATAAAGCACTTTACCCGGGCGAGCGATAAACGCAGCTTGCCAGCCGGCCTGTTTAGCGCCAGCAATATCCCAACCATGAGCCGCGACTAACATAGCGTCTTCTGCTGCTATGCCCATTTTTTCAATAGCCCACTCATAGGTACGTGTATCGGGCTTGTACAAGTTAATGTCTTCAACGCTAAGTCGCTCGTCGAAGTAAGACAGTAGGTCTGCATTTTTAAACTGGGTATACACGCCTTTATTAGAAGAGTTGGTAAGGCTTACCAGTTTATAGCCCTTGTCTTTTAGCGCCTGCAAGCCATCGCGTACGTCTGGGTGTGGGGGAAGGCTGCGTAGCGGTGTGACAATAGCCGTTTTAGCCTGCTCTTTGGTTAATTCGATACCTTCAATTTATTTGTATTCCACTTGACCTAGATAGGAGGGAGCACGAGAGGTTTTCAAAACAAGGGATGCCGTACATGCCTCTTATTATTATAGGTAGAGAGGTTGAGCTTAACTACGTATTTGCGAGTGCAGATAATGCAATATCTGTCTGATACTGGAGTTCCTCATCAATCTTCCAGTGCGTTGGGCTCCACCCTGATAAAAAGCGATAGAAATCGGCGCAGGCGAACGGGTATAAGGTTTTCCATTCTTCTATAACGTGCTTGATATCATCACGGTCGAAAGAGCAAAGGGGGTCGCCTGTCGATAAGCGAGTATTTAGCGCGCTTTCAAGCGCACCGAAATACGTGCCTAGCAAAGCGTCACGGTGTGTTATTTGCGCTTGGGTAGGGAGGGCACTTCCTAAGAAGTAAGCGACGTCTTTTACGCCTATGCCATGGCCGACATATTGGAAATCAACGGCGGCGCAGGCGGCGTAGTCTGGAGTAAAGCAAAAGTTCGCTACTTTTGCATCGCCGTGAATTACGGTTTGATAGCGTGCGTTGGCAAGCCGTTTAGCTATGGCCCTAGCACTTTGCTTAAGTCGGCTATCAGGCATTGCCTGATATTCTTCTTCTCTTGTTGCTAGATGCCAATAGGAGCCTTCATGCCATAGCAACACTCGCTTTTTATTTTCCTCGAACTTTATGTTCAAAAAGCGCGCATGGAAATGGGCTAGCCACTTTAAAACGGTTTTGGCGCTTTCTACTGAAAGTGACATTGTCGTGTGGGTATAACCGCTTTGGGCGAGGTCTTCCATAACAAGCAATGTTGAATCGCCTTTTTGGTCATCAGCTACGCAAGTGGCGGTGCGACACGTGTCATCGGTGAGCGTCTGTAATGCACTATAAAAGCTATTTTCCACGCGAAACGAGTGGCGTTTGCGCTCATCACTGGCCTGTCCATTCCAACCTTTGGGGTGAGCAAGGGTATCAGGGGGCGTGGCGCATTTTACCACTACATGCCTAATACCGTTGTCTCCTGGCACTTTATTGTGATGATTGCCGGCGACGTTTTTAAGCTTGGCAGCTGAATTCGGCGCTAGTTGGGCCCTAAAGCATGCGCCGTAGCCACTCCATAGGGGCTGGATCATGCTGGTGTTTATCACATCGCAGCCACTTACGTCGCTTAACCACCGAACAAACGCTTCGCTTACCACATCGCTCATTACACGCCTTAAGAAGTAAATTAAAAAATGAATTTTCCAAAATAATTTAGCAAATGAAAAAGCCGCTCGAAAGCGGCTTTTAAAGCATTTTACTAATTGAACGCTAACAAACTGTTAGCGTAAACGGGTTAGCTATTGCGCTACTGCGTCAGCGTCAACCGACTTAGGTAGTGTTGTTGGCGCTGATGCTCGAGAGCCTGCCTGAGCCATTGCGGCTGTTTTACCCGAAACGACCAGCGCTGGACGTTCGTTATCGGCTTTAGCCGTTAACGCAACATCTACAAAGGCGTCGTTAACTTCAGCAGGTAGCGCCATCGGATGAGATGCGCCGCGCTTACCCTTACCGCTTGCAGCTAAGCTTGACGTTTCTGAAACCTGTTGCTTAGCAGGCGCTTTCGCTACCGGTGCGTTCGCTTTAGTTTCTACTGCTGCTTCGGTTGTTTCTGCAAGGTTGATTTCAACCTGCTCTGGCGATGCTGAAGCGCTTTCCTCTGCGGCTTGTTCTGACGCGTTGTCAGACGTCGCTTTCACTTCAGAAGGGGCAGCCTCTTCAGACGCTACTTCATCAGATGAGGTGCTGCTATCGGTAGAAGCCTGCGCTTTTGCAACCGCCTCTTCTTGTGAAAGAGGGGCTGCTTTAGCGACAGAGTTCTCATCAGCTGAAGTTGTATTGCCTCCTACAGGAGTCTCTTCTGCTGAAGCTTGTTCTTTCGCTGAAGGCTGTTCTTCCGCTGAAGGCTGTTCTTTCGCTAAAGGCTTCTTACCCGCTGAAGGCTCTACATCAAACTGAAGTTCGTCTTGAACCGCTTCAACGTCAAGGTTCGCGGTGTCTTGCTTTTCTTGATTAGATGCTGGTTGCTCTTCAGATGGCGCTAGCTTTCCGGGCTCCTGTGCTTGAGTTTCTTCAACAGCCGGCGCTTCTGTTTGCGTAGCTACTGTGCTTGTCTCTGGCTCTTGAGGCTCAAGTTCGCCAGGTTGCTTCGCTTGTGTTTCAGCTTCATCAACTTGCTGAGACTCTTTCTTACGACGCTGACCAGCTGCACGTACGTGACGAGGAGAACGGCGCGAACGACCACGTCCTTCGCGTTTTTGCCCGTTTTCTTCGCTGTTCGCCTCTGTAGTGTCAGCGCTATCTGTTTGGCTACCTTCAACCTTGTCGGCTTCTGGTGCAGATTTTTCTTCAGACGCTTTGTCTACAGGCTTTTTAGCTGGTTTTTTCGTTTCTTGTTTCTGAGCAGCCGTATTGCCTGACTGTGCTTCTACCTCATCGGCTTTCACCGCCTTTTGAGGCTTTGCGTCAGCTTTCGGCTTACTTTGCGCTTTTGCATCCTGTTGAGATGCTTTTACAGCCTCGTTGCCGTTCTGGGCAGGTACCGCTTGCGCTTCTGTTTGCTCTACAGTGCTTGGCGTATTGTCATCTTTCTTTACACGAACGCTACGACGCTTGTCACGGCGCTTTCTGCGTTCAGCAACTTCACGCTTCTTCTGCGCTTGGTTTTCTTGCTGTTCGCCTTCTTGCTTCTCGTGTTTAGGCTTTTGCTGCTCGTCGCGAGGCTGCTGCGCTTTACGTGGCTTGCGACCTTTGTTGTTGCGCTTGTCGTCTTGATCTTGACGCTGGTCTTGGCGCTGATCACCGCGTGCTTTGCGATTATCCTGCTGCTCGTCACGACCTTGGTCTTTATTCTGGTCTCTGTTTTGAGACGAGTTATTACGACGCTGGTTTTTATTGCGCGGCTTACGACGACGGTCGTCGTTATTGCGGCTGCGATTGTTTCTATTCTTATTTGTATCAGTAGATTGATGTTTCTTGTCTTTGTTGCTCTCTTCTTCACCTTCAGAGCCAAACAAGTCGCTGATCCACTTTCCAATACGCGCAAATAATGAAGGCACGTCTTCAGCTTTCTTCGCTGGCTCTTCTTTAGGTGCAACAACCGGTGCAGCCGTTGGTGCAACTAGGCCCTTAAGCGCAGGTTCTTCGCGCTTAACTGGCGTCGTAGTCGTCGTTTCAGTTTCTGCTTCTACCGCAGGCATTAACTCAACGTCGTAGCTAGCTTCAGATACCACATCGTCAGGACGACGACGCAATACTTGGTAGTGCGGTGTGTCTAGGTTCGCGTTTGGAATGAGCAGCAAATCTACACCGTGACGTTTTTCTAGTAGCTGAATAGACTTACGTTTTTCGTTCAGTAAGTAGGTTGCTACGGGTACAGGCAATTGCGCTTCAATTTGCCCTGTATTTTCTTTAATACTTTCTTCTTCTAGTATGCGAAGAATAGACAGCGCCAAAGACTCAGTCCCGCGAATAGTACCGTGGCCTGAACAGCGAGGGCACACGTGATGCGCAGACTCACCGAGAGAAGGGCGCAGGCGCTGGCGTGACATTTCTAATAGACCAAAGCGTGAAATACGCCCTAACTGTACACGCGCTCTGTCGCTTCTTACCGCATCTTTCATGCGGTTTTCAACTTCACGCTGATGACGAACGGGGGTCATGTCAATGAAGTCGATAACAACAAGACCACCTAGATCGCGAAGGCGTAATTGACGGGCAATTTCATCAGCCGCTTCTAGGTTAGTGTTAAGGGCTGTTTCTTCGATATCGCCACCCTTAGTAGCACGGGCAGAGTTGATATCAATGGAAGTCAACGCTTCCGTTGGGTCAATAACAATTGAACCACCAGACGGCAGGCGAACTTCACGTTGGAACGCTGACTCGATTTGGCTTTCAATTTGATAGTGACTAAATAATGGAACTTCACCGCGATAAAGCTTTACACGGCTTGCGAAATCAGGACGGACTAGCTGAATATGCTGTAGTGCCTGCTCGTAGATGCTGGTCTTGTCGATAAGAATCTCGCCAATATCACGACGTAGATAGTCGCGGATAGCGCGAACAATAACGTTGCTTTCTTGGTGAATTAAAAACGGTGCTTCACGACCTTCAGCAACCTCTGAAATTGCTTCCCAGTGCTTAAGAAGAACTTTTAAATCCCACTCTAATTCTTCGTAAGATTTACCTACACCAGCGGTACGAACAATAAGGCCCATGCCATCTGGAAGGTCAAGTTTGCTTAGTGACTCTTTAAGCTCAGTGCGCTCATCACCCTCAATTCGGCGAGAAATACCGCCAGCACGAGGGTTGTTTGGCATAAGTACCAAGTAGCTTCCCGCAAGCGATAAAAATGTGGTTAGTGCTGCGCCTTTTTGGCCGCGCTCTTCTTTATCAATTTGGATGATAACTTCTTGGCCTTCTTTAATCACATCTTTGATGTTAGGACGGCCTTCGAATTTGTAACCTTTAGGGAAGTAAGTGCGGGCTATTTCTTTTAGGGGTAGGAATCCATGACGCTCTGCGCCGTAGTCAACAAACGCTGCTTCTAAGCTGGGTTCAACACGGGTAATTTTACCCTTGTAGATATTTGCTTTCTTTTGTTCGTGTCCTGGACTCTCTATATCTAAATCGTACAACCGTTGCCCATCGACTAGGGCAACGCGCAACTCTTCTTGTTGAGTTGCATTGATTAACATTCTTTTCATTGTATCTAACTCTGTTTTCGTACAGCCGTTAAGACACAAAATTAAAGTGACATTTGCAAACCCTCACCGCGCAACCTCACGGCTGGACGGGGACCTTGTTGTTACGTCGCATTATCCTTGGTGGTTGACCATGTTAGCGCCGTTTTTAGCGCCCTAATTACTGGATGTTACTTGCGTTTGTTATGTAAACGAACCTGTAAGTAACTCTCTATGGTCACACTGCTTTAAGGATGTCGGGAGCGACTAGCCCTTATTACTGTATTCTTTAATACGAGCAAACATTGTTGCTCGCGTGTCATTTAATTCTGTTAGTTAACGGCAAACTTATTTTATGTTCGCAAGCAATGGCGGTTGCTTTTCTACGGCAGTGTAGTCGTTGCCTCTCTAGCTAGGTTGGTATGAAAATCACTTTTTCATTGCGGATGCTACCAACGCTGCGCCATGCTTTATCGTTTACAAGTTTGAACAGCATCGTCATTTTTCGCTGATTGCTGTTTCGGTCTTGTTTGTTGTTTTTCTAACGCTGCGTTTCACTTTTTTGGATAGGGGCACAAATAGCCGCTTACTACCAAAATCTAATCTGTGAATTTTACCGTGCAAAAAACGTTGGTAATTATCGCACCAAAACCCCAATTTTAGCAAGGAAAGCAAGTGAATAAATTGTGTATATCTCTGCATTTCCAAACTGGTCTGCGTTCAAAACGCTAGGTTTGCCTAAAATTGCAGCGAAATATGCTTTTTTCAATATTTTGTGCGTTTCAGTTAGCAGGGGGAATTAGCAATGAGGTATACTTGGC
>JACLAD010017199.1_pt1 | contig 13495 bp, 12 predicted proteins | sample 8027901 | NCBI WGS metagenome assembly JACLAD01 (sample SAMN15725071, study PRJNA655200) | protist metagenome | isolation source: fluorescence activated cell sorting (FACS) single amplified genomes of... | place: Spain: Blaines Bay Microbial Observatory, Mediterranean Sea | collected 2016-07-05
CCACGGTTCGAACCAGCTGTTGGCGTAGTGCTCGGCGAAAAACAGGTGAATTAGCGCATCGTAGGTATCTTCCAGCGTGAAAAAGACGGTGGCCGAATGAAAAACAACGCCAATGATTAGCGCTGCGATAAGGTATTTGTTGGTGGTTTCCTTCATTTTAAAATCCGGTGTCTGTTTCAGGAAATAAAAATAGAGTCTCTTTAGTGCACCTCAAATTCATTTACCGATAGAAATTTACCATTCATCGACAAGATTTTACAGGTTTATCTAATTTGAAGTTTTTGAACACCTGTTGCATATACTTTTGGACCATAACTAAACCCAATCGCCATGAAAATTTTAGCCGTAGATGACCAGCAATTAGTCCTGATGCCCCTGGAAAAAAGACTGAAGGAATTAGGCTACGAGGTCATGACAACCACAGAAGCCAATAAGGCCATAGACCTTTACAAGCAGTTTCAGCCAGACCTGCTTATTATTGACATTAACATGCCGGGTACTACCGGGCTGGAAATTATCCAGTACATTCGATTAAAAATTTCCGTAGATAAACCCATTATGGTATTATCGGGAAATACCGATGATAATTCCATACTTAAAGGTTTTAACCTGGGAATCCAGGATTTTATGAAGAAACCACTGAGCCTTGATGAAGTTTCGGCAAGGGTATTAAGAATACTTGGTCCCGCCACTAATACTACAGTTTCACCGGCATCTGGAAACAGTATTCTTCAAAACCGTTGCGTTGGGGTGGTGATTCCCTGTTACAATGAAGAAAGCCGGTTGAAATCTCATGAATTCATCAGTTTTGTGGAAAAGAATTCCGGTTACCATTTATGTTTTGTAAACGACGGCAGCAGTGACAACACGCTTTCAGTCTTAAAAAAGCTGCAAAAAGGAAGAGAGCATTATATAAGCGTTTACGATTGCGAAGAAAACGGGGGCAAAGCCGAAGCAGTAAGAAAAGGGCTCCTGTACATGGCACAGTTCGACGACCTGGATTATATAGGATTTTTAGATGCCGACCTTTCCACCGATTTTGAAGATTTTGACGACCTGGTGAAAACCATAGAAACCACCGATTTCCAGATCGTAAACGGTTCAAGGATTTCCAGAATGGGAGCAAATATTACCAAGGAAATCGCCAGAAAAATCATAAGTATGAGCATTAATTTTATTATTTGTAAAATCCTGGGAATGTCTTTCAGGGACACCCAGTGCGGGGCTAAGATAATGCGAAAGGAACTGATCCCTGTTGCTTTTAAAACACCTTTTCTTACCAAATGGCTTTTTGATGTGGAGATCTTTATGCGCATGAAAAATCACTTCGGAAAACAAAAAGCCCAGGAGGTGATTTGTGAACAGCCTTTAAGAAGATGGATTCATGCCGATGGTTCAAAACTTTCCATGAAAGATTCGGCTAAGATCGGAATACAATTAATGCAGATTTACATGAGTTATAAAAAGAATGAATTTAAAGGAGAGCGTGTAACAAAGTTTTCCTGACGCATAACAAGTATGGGTCAAGCAAACAAAGCAGACTCAAAAAAGTGTAATTCGATGAAGATCTACCTTTGTAGCCCAAGAACATTTTTAAGTACTGTGAGGAGTAGTTTGCATTATTAAAAAATTGGCAATGTTTCGTATGTATTTGTGAAAAATGTCTTCGGTACGTGGAAGATCATTAACTGCCACTTCGGAAAATATCCTCTTATTTTACCTTTTTGTACTCGCTTATTACACTTCATTTCTGCGTATTTTTTTCCTCTTCATCTATCCTCTTCATCTTTTGCGCCCACTGTAATTTCGTCACTTCCTAATTCCTTTTAAAGATCTTTTATGAGAGGTTGAAATTTTTGAGAGAGATGATGTAGGGGAAATCTCGACACGAGCACATGAACCCTCTTTATCTTAATGATTTTAGAGGTTTTTTTGGTTTTAAGGATTTTAGATGCTGGGAACGATTCATTGCTTCTTATTTTTTGCCGTTGAGTTTTTGGATCTACGGCGACAATGAGAAGGGGAAGATGTTAAGGTGGGAATTTTGTGGATTGGTTAGACAGTGAAAAGGTATGCCAGGAAATGCCGGGTTTAAAGTTTTAGCCTATCGAAAACCATCTTCTTGTAGGTCTCGCCCAGAGGAATCTTGGTGTCTGATAATAAAAGGCGTGATTTCTGCACCGTTGTAATAAAATCTACATTAACAACATAGGACTTATGTACTCTTAGAAATTTATTAGGAGGAAGTTTTTCCTGAATATTTTTAAAATTCGACAAAGTAAGTACGGGTCTGGAGTTTTTCGTAAGATGAATCTTAATATAATCTTTAAGACCTTCTATGTACCTTATTTCATTTATGTAAAGCTTGACATTTGCATAATCGGCCCTTACGAATATGAATTCATCATAATGCTGTATTTGCTCTGTGCTTAAAGGTGTCTCAGGAACTATGGGGACAGTCTTTGTGTCTGCTTTTTCTTTTGCTCGTGAAACGGCTTTTACAAACCGGTGAAAGGGTATTGGTTTTACCAGATAATCTGTTGCATTTAAATCAAATCCCTGTAAGGCATATTGAGGATATGCAGTAGTAAAGATGAACTGTGGAGGTTTATCCAGGCTTTTTACTAGGTCGATTCCTGTTAAGTTTGGCATTTCGATATCCAGGAAAATAAGGTCTACTATGTGCTGGTTGATTACTTCTATTGCCTGTAGCGGACTGGTACATTTGGCCACGACTTGCATGTTGCCCATTTTTTCAAGGTAAGATTCTATTACCTCGATCGCCAGTGGCTCATCATCAATTATTACACACTTCATAGAAAATTATTTATTAAATAAGGTCCAGACGCAATTCCACAATGAACCGGTTATTTCTTTCTTCCATTCGGAATTCGTGCTTGCCTGGATAAAGCAATTGCAGCCGGCTTCGGGTATTTTGTAAACCTATACCGGAATTTTCATTGTTCCTACTTTGATTTCCAATGATATTGGAACATGAAAATTCAAGTTCGTCATCTGTAACCTTGATCTTTATTTTTACTTCAGTATTCCCTTGAAAATCTGTGCCATATTTAAAAGCATTTTCAATTAAGGAAATTAACAGCAAAGGTCTTATTTTCTGATTTGTGACAGATCCTTTAACGTTAAAAGTAACATTTTCATGATTCGCAAGCCGCAGTTTTTGAAGCTTTAAATAATTTTGAATATAGTCAAGTTCATCCTTTAACGGTACCTGATCATTATCGGTTTGATAGAGCATGTATCTCATCAATTCCGAAAGAGTAATAATGGCTTCCGGTGCATCATCAGATTTTTTTGTGCTAAGGGAGTAAATGCTATTGAGGGAATTAAATAGAAAATGCGGACTTAGCTGATTGCGGAGAAAATGTAATTCTGCTTTGCTTTTTTGATTTTCTATTTCTTTCTTCTTTATTTCGTTTTCGTTCCATTCAAGATATACTTTTACAGAAGTTCCGGCAACAAGAAAAGCGAGGTTTGAAAGTACAGGAATGAAAAAGAAAAAAGATCTGCCAGGAGGTTTCATCTTCCCTACATCAGGCATCATTCTGGGAGGTGGCGGCGGATTGTCAAATAATACTGGTATAAAAACCAGTAGGGCTGCACAAGAAAGGTATGCATAAGCCCTTTTTTGGAGCAATAACTTCGGAACCAAGATGAGGTAGTTGATATAGAATACCACAAAATTAATGGACAACGTAAGAAGGAAATGTCTATTTATTGAACCACCATCAGAATAAATTCGCACCAGACTCAAAATTAGAAAGATGAGCCAAACAACTACATGAACCAAATAAGGTTTATACTTTTTTACTTTCATTTTTCCTTAAACTGTTCAGGAAATTTCCGTTTTATGGTTATTTTCAGGTCTTTCAATTCCGCCACTGTAATAGCAGGGTTTTCATTTCTTCTTATTTTTTCCATCTGCGTAGATGCAATTTTTTCAGCTTCCTGTGAAGATATAAAAGCTTGTTTTTGCTCAATAGCTGGAATATAATCTTGTTTTATTAAAATAATTCCTTCTTTTTCGATAAAATAGCCGTAACCTGTTGATACTGGATAAGTTTCAGCTTTATATGGGCCACTATCTATGTCGTGTTGGTAGGCTAAGAACGTGACCGTAATCAATAAGCTGGTTACCAAAGGTATAATTATTTTCATTTTACAATTAATTTCCATGTTCTTCTTTATAAATGATAAACCCGAAGCTTTCTTAACGGGGCACTGTTAATAATCCCTCCGGGTTCCTACTACTAAAACAAACTAAACTAGCACAAATTAAAAACCAATCTTAATCTTCGTCATCATACTCTTGTTGTGGAAAAAGTTCGTATATATCATCCAGGTATAAGGTACCCGATTTTCCCAAGAGAACGTAAGCTCTTTCTCCTGTTGAAAAGCCAACGGCATCTTCCCTTGAAACCCCTTCGAGAGAAGTGATTTCTTCCCAGGTATCATCTAAAGGATCATATTCCCATATAGTAGAAGAGGCACCACCACTATAGCCTGTAACAATGTACCCATAACCCTGCATATTAAAACTTACTGCATTGTACCTCGCTACCTGGTAATCATCCTCCTCATTGAGATCATTAAGTTGAGTGAAAATTTCGGTTGCAGGGTTGAACACCCAAAAATCAGTATTATAAAGCCCGTTGGTAGTTCCTGTTCCTATATATACCTGGTTGTCTATAGTAAAACTGGTGGCACTTTTTCTTTTATCGCCACCAAAGCCAACTACTTCAGTCCATACATTAGTCTCAGGATTATATTTGTAGAAATCCTTTTTGTCATTTTTTCCATCATAACCGGTGCCAATATATCCGTTTCCGTCTACGCCGAAACCTATTGCTTCTCTGCGTACACCTCCCAAAAAATCAGCTTTCCTTTCCCAAGTATTGGTTGAAGGGTCGTACTCGTAGAAATCTTCAAGTTCTGTAGTACCTGAATATCCTGTGCCAATATATGCTTTGTCATCTATAGAAAAGCCTACTGCTGCACTTCGGCCCGCACCCGGGAAATCTGCTTTTTGCACCCAGTAATTCCCTTCAATGTCATACTCCCAGAAATCCTGTAAGTAATCGTCACCATCGTAACCGGTGCCCATGTAACCTTTGTTTCCTATGGTAAATCCCACTGCATTGCTTCTTGGAACGCCGTCAAATACAGACCTTACCACCCAATTTCCTCTTTCATAATTATCATCGTCGCTGGAGCAGCCTGTTGCCAGTATTGAAATTATTATGCTTAATCCAACCAAGAGGTGTCTATTCTTTATCATTATCTAAGTTATTTTATAGTTTAAGTTTTATGCCTGAATTGAAATATATCCTGTTCTTAAGTTCAAGTTGAAAACCTTCTGTTTGAGTTGACTTCAACAATGAAAATTGACTGTCAAGAAAGTAGCCAGCCCCAATATTAAAAGACCAGTTGTCGTCAAGTATATGTTTATACATTAGCGACAGCGATGTGGTGGATATTCGTGCTTTTTGAGCCACTTCGTCCTGGTCTGTAATAATGGGTTTGCTGATATTAAAAAATTTCCCCTGAAAATCCAGTCTTGTGCTCAGGGCATGTTGTTCAGAGGGTGTAAAAGTTAGTTCCGTTTTTGGAAAGCCCACTTCAGCTGCCATTTTTTTTCCAACCTTTTTGTAATAACTAAAAAGGGGATATATATCCGGTTTTCCGAAGTAGGTTTCATACCCCGCACCAATTTTGAAAACCGAAGAAGCATTTGTTTCATTTTTGCTTAGAAAATAGGCGCCTCCAGTAAAAAGAAAATCTTCTGAAGTTATGCTGCCTTCAAAATTTGAAACCAAAGCTGTGATGAAATAGCCGTGTACCTGCCATTTTTTGGAAACTGCAAATCCTATATCTATTCTTTCTTCTGCCACTTTAAAATTTTGGACGGCTTCTGTGTTAAATTTCATACCAAATGGATAAGTAACCTGATAATTTTCCAAAACAAATTTATTTTGGAGTCTTACCTGTCCAAATTTGATCATGAAACTGCCTTCCAGGTCTATGGCCTCTAAACCTAATTTGTCATTCTTATTTGGAAGTAACTTGTAGTTACCTGTAAAACTGATCTTTTCAACCTGGCTATATGTTGTAGTTATTTTTCCCATACCTAAAAAAAGCATCAAGAGTATTTTTTTCAGCATTTAGATTAAAAGTTTCGACAAAACTATTTCTGTAATTCTGTTTCCAAAAACAATCTCGACCAACCAGCCCTGCTTGTATGCCAACTTATATTTTCAGAAGATTAAGGGCTTTTTTAAAGGTTGGTCTATAGGAATTCCGGGTACATCTATAAGAAAATAGGAGGCATCTATGATGTTTTAAAGGCTAATGACATTGAAGTAGGTTTGCCACCAAATTCTACTTCTATTATGAAAATTACGTTTTGCAACCTTTTCAAAAGTGCAGGAATTCTACTACTTTTCTTTTTGAGTGCCTGTAACAAGGACGAGGCGGTGCTTACTTTTGGGGAAGAATGGACCAATACGAGCACAAAAGTATTCGCTATAGACACCCTGACTGTTAAAACTTCCAGTTTTAAATTTGATTCAATTTCGGTGTCAGGAGCAGGAAGATTTTTAGTAGGAGCATATCATGATCCGGTGTTTGGATTTTTAAATAGTGAAGCTTACCTACAGTTCTCCCCTGCAGAATATACCATTGACAGCGAAGCAGAATATGATTCTATTGCTTTAATTCTTAAATATGACGGATATTTCTACAGTGATACGCTTCAATCACAAAAATTTCTAATTTCGGAAGTGCTGGAAGATATTGAGCCCGAAAAAAATTATTTCTACAATACCACAACGTTTCAAACTTCAGAAGAAATCATTGGTAAAAAAAGTTTTCATGCGCGCCTTTCCCAAGATTCTATGTCAATTACTTTAAATAAAGCGTATGGCAGAGAAATTTTTGAGCGTATTCAGGAAAAGAGCATCACCTCTTTAGATGAATATTTGAGGAAATTCAAAGGATTGTTAATAGCCGGTGATAGTACAAACTCTTCAATTCTTGGATTTTCAACCGAGAGTCTGGTGCGTGTTTACTACAACATTGATGGTGAGACAGAGGGCGAACAAGGAACTTTGGACCTTAATCTCGTTCCAGCTAATAGTTTCCACCATGTTTCTTCAAATTTCAGTAATACATGGTTTGATGCTTTAGAAGACCAGGAAACTTATCTTGAGAGTTCTGGCACAAATGACCAGGTATTTATTCAATCGGGAACAGGAATTGCCACACGCATAGATATCCCATATCTGGAGAACCTCAATGATATTGAAGGCTCGGGTACAATTATGGATGCCAATCTTATAATTTCCCTTTATAAATCTCCCCTGGAATCCAATTTTGCTACCAGGGACTCATTACAGCTATATATCATAAATCAGCACTCAGAAATTTTGAGCCAGGTAACCGATTATTCCAGTAACGCTGTACAGGGGCTTATAGCAGAACGAAATGATGAGTTTAATTTGGTTACCTACTCTTTTCCGCTAAAGTATTACCTGGACCTAAAAAGGACAGACTTTAATGGTGACAATTGGTATTTAGCCGTGTTCCCACAAGATTTTGCTTCCTCTGTAGATCGATATGTTTTTTATGGAGAACATGCAGCTCATTCCAGGAAAATGAAACTACAGATAACTTATGCCCTTTACGATGAATAAAATCAAAATTGTTATTATTTGCAGCCTCTTTTTTAGCGTTTCTCTTTTTTCCCAGTCTAATGCTCTTTCAAATTCTCCTTATTCCTTAATTGGGCTGGGCACGGCAAACAGGTTGAGTACAGGTGAAACCAATGCTTTGGGAAAAGCAGGAATTGCCCTTCCTTCCAGTAGTTTTATTAACAATCTTAATCCAGCCTCTTTTGCTGCCATTCCTTTGAATAGCTTTTTTTATGATATAGGTTTGAAGTATGAGATGAGTGATATGAAAGAAACTGGTGGCGAAAGCTTCACTACAAATGGGAATTTTTCCAGTCTGGCTTTTGCATTTCCACTAAACCAAAAATCTGGTGTGGGATTGAGCCTGCTACCCTATACAAATGTAGGGTACACCATTTCTGGCCTTGAAACAGAAATTGAAGGCTCAACCAATCAATTTTACTCTTACATTGCAGGTTCTGGCGGACTCAATGAAATTAAATTGAGCTATGGTTATAAATTCAGCCGTAAAATGCGCATAGGGGTATCTGGATCTTATCTTTTCGGAAAAATTTCAGAAAATGAAATAAACTACATCAATTCAAACATTCTGGAATTTAGCGATAACAGCCATTATAACGGATTCCGTTTTGCAATGGGGCTTCAATACGCTGCTTCGGAAAAAATCTCTTTTGGTTCTACCGTTAAATTACCGGCCAAACTTTCCGGAAACCAGGAGCAGGCAATGGGTCTTTATCTAAGTGGAGTCACATTGGTGGAAAGTACAGAAGAGGAATTTGACATTGACTCCTTTAGCCTGCCAATCGAATTTGGGTTGGGTTTAAACGCGCAGTTAAGAAAAAATCTTTCCCTTACGGCAGATTATACCAGGGAATTCTGGTCTGCCACAGGCCAGATAGATGGTTTGGGTGCTTTTATTGACCAGGATATAATTGGGTTGGGAATGGAATTTTCTGGAGGTGGGAACCCTCTTTATTATGCCAACAAGATTCAGTTTAGGGCAGGAATGAATTACAGTTCCGGAAATATCAAAATTTCCGAAAAAAGCATTTCTGATTATGGTGTGAGCCTGGGAGTAGGTTTGCCGGTACAGCCAAACAAAAAGTCTATGCTCAACTTAACCTATTCTTATGGACAGAAAGGGCAAATATCAAACGGACTTATTCAAGAAAATTATCACCAATTCAGCCTTAACATAAGCCTGGAAGACATTTGGTTCCTAAAGAGCAAGTTTAGATAGACCATTTTGATGTTCAATTAATAGAAGTTTCAGCAACTCAGCAACTCTTTACCTATCCCAAATGCCTGGAAAAGGCTTTGCCAATGACAAGATTTATTTTTCCTTTCCTTCTTTTTGTGGGCAGCATGGTTTATTCTCAGGATATAACTTCCTTAAATGGAAAGATCATCGCACCTTCCCTGGATGGTACGGCAATTAATATCCTCAACCTCACGCAAGAAAGCGGAACCACAAATTTGCCCTCCGGGGAGTTTGAAATAGCTGTGAGGCCGGGAGATACGCTACTGTTTTCATCACTTATCTTCAATGATCTGGAAGTGAAAATTACTGCCGAAATACTTGAAAAAGGGTATTTAGAAGTAACACTTACAGAGAAATTGAATGAACTCAATGAAGTCATGATTAGCAATATCAATCTCAGTGGCAATCTGCGCAATGATCTTTCAAACATTCCAACATTTAATCAGGCAGATGTTGGTTTTCCTTTAAAAAGGACATTGTCTCCTTTAGAACGGAAGTTACACAGGATTAGGAGTACGGCTTTAAGTTCGGCTTATAATTTTTTAAGCGGAAAAACGAAAGATCTTAAAGAATATGAGAAAATAGAAAAACTGCAGAAAGTTATCAAAGAAGGCGTACAGGCTGTGCCGAAAACTTTTTTTACTGAGCATCTGGAAATTCCCGCAGAACATATAATTAATTTCGTTTATTTCTGCGCAGAAAATCCAAACTTTTACAAACTTCTGGAGAGTAACCGTGCTTTTGATCTTGCTGCATATTACGAAAAGAAAGCACCTGTTTTCCTGGACGAAAGGGTGCCGTAACTGCGGTTGACGGCTCTAGTGTTCGCTGGTATTCACACTTTTATAATTATTTTGTCTTGATGAAGCTTCATTTTTAGAAATCTTGTATTTTCATTAAAATTTTAGCACAAAAAAAACCGGCGATGTTCCTCAACAAAGCCGGTTGTATTTTATTTTCAGAAGAAACTAATCTTCCTCACCAAGCTCTACTGCACGATTGAATGCCGCATATGCTGCTTCCTTGATCAATTCCTTCACATTATTATCATCCATAGAATCAAGAGCCGCACGGGTGGTACCTCCTTTAGAAGCAACGCGTTCCATCCAGAGAGTAGGAGAAAGGTCGTTCTTGTTGAACAGTTCCACGGCACCTTCAAACGTCTGACTTACGAGAACTTTTGAATCATTCTCCGAAAAGCCCATTTTTCGGGCTGCTTCCAGCATTGAGTTCATAAAGTAGAACACATAAGCAGGACCACTTCCCGAAATTCCTGTAGAAGCATCGATAAAATTCTCATTTTTGACACGTATGGATTCTCCGGTCGTGTCCAATAGATTACGTATCATGAGCAACTCTACTCTTGATACCTCTCTGGATTCGGTGTAAGAAGTCACCCCTTTACCAACCTGTGCAGGTAAGTTTGGCATTGTTCGTACCACCTTTTGTACTCCCAGTTGTTCCTGTATGGTTTCAATGGTCACTCCGGCCATAAGGGAAACGAAAATTTGATCCTTGTTAACCATTGTTTTCATTTGCTCAAACAGTTCTTCACTGTGATAAGGTTTTACAGCAATAAAAACAATATCGGCTTTTGGAAGACAATCCTCCAGATTTTCAAAAACATTGAAAAGTGACATTTCTTTTAATGAAATTATTTTTTCGGGGGAAACGTCATAGATCATCAGCTTTTTCCTGTTAAGTAGTACAGAGGACGCCATTCCTTCGGCATAGGTAAGGCCCATATTTCCCGCTCCAATAACTAAAACTTTCATTTTTTTGTTTTTTCGGTTTTATTTTTTGTTCTCTCCTGGATCACATTCAAGATCCCATAACAAAATTTAAGAATTATTTCTGAATATCTGTGCAAAGACCATACAGGCGCGAACCAATAGTTGAAAATTATTTGTATTTAAAAAGATGAAACCGCTATACATCTGTAATACAACAAAATAGAGGTGAAATTTTTACTTTTATCAATGTACGCCATTACGTCCTAAACCTGAAAATTAGTCAGGAATTCCTGTGCAGTATAAAAGTGTCGCCATTTTTCCGAAGTGAATTATTAATATATTTGAGACAAATAACCATTCATTCAATTAATACCATTCTTATGAAAAATCAATTTCAGAAACTTCTTTTGTGTTTCCTTTTGGCAGGAAATTTTGTAGTTGCACAGGAGGAGCAGATCATTAATAATATCGTCAATGAAGCTGAAGAAAATTCGCAGCTTGAAGAACTTGCTCATGAACTTCTTGATGTTATAGGCCCCCGTCTCGTAGGGGCGCCACAAATGAACCGGGCGCACAACTGGGCGGTTCAAAAATTTGAAAGCTGGGACATTCCTGCGGAAAAACAGCAGTGGGGAGAATGGCGCGGCTGGGAACGCGGAATTACGCATATAGACATGGTGCATCCAAGATTACAAACCCTGGAAGGAAGACAACTTGCCTGGAGCCCTTCCACCGGGAAAAAACCCGTAACTGCAGAAGTCATTACTCTTCCGGAAGTAACAGATTCTTTGTCTTTTCAAAAATGGCTTCCCAATGTGAAAGGGAAATTCGTAATGATCTCCATGAATCAGCCTACAGGAAGACCAGATTATAACTGGGAGGAATTCGCGACAGAAGCTTCTTTTGAGAAAATGAAAAGAGAGCGTGATGCTCAGGAGGCTGCCTGGCGTGAAAAATTCAGGAACATGGGATATACTTCCCGTACCTTACCCGTAGCCCTTGAAAATGCCGGTGCCGCTGGAATTATAAGCTCCTACTGGTCTCAGGGATTTGGTGTCAACAAAGTTTTTGGTGCTTACAGCAAAAAAGTCCCCACTCTGGACCTTTCTCTGGAAGACTACGGAATGCTTTACAGGCTGGCCGAAAGCGGCAACAAACCACAAATAAGGGTAGAGGCGCAATCCAGGAAACTCGGTACAGTACCAACCTTTAATACCATTGCCGAAATTAAAGGAACCGAAAAGCCTGAAGAATATGTGATCCTTTCAGCGCATTTTGACTCCTGGGATGGTGCGACCGGTGCTACCGATAATGGAACAGGAACCATCGTGATGATGGAAGCCGCCAGGATCCTGAAGGAAGTTTATCCAAACCCGAAAAGAACTATTCTTGTCGGGCTTTGGGGAAGTGAAGAGCAGGGGCTTAACGGTTCCCGTGCATTTGTAGAAGATCATCCTGAAATTGTATCTAATGTACAGGCGGTTTTCAATCAGGATAATGGAACCGGTAGAGTGGTAAACATCTCCGGAAACGGCTTTTTACACGCTTATGATTATTTGGGAGACTGGCTGGAAAAAGTTCCCGATACTGTTTCACAACATATTGAAACCAATTTTCCGGGAAGCCCCGGCCGTGGAGGATCAGATTATGCTTCCTTTGTGGCGGCAGGAGCACCTGCCTTCAACCTTAGTGCGCTAAACTGGTCTTACTGGAATTATACCTGGCACACCAATCGCGATACGTATGATAAGATCGTTTTTGATGATGTACGTAACAACGTGATCCTTACAGCGGTTTTAGCGTATATGGCAAGTGAAGACCCGGAGCGAACTTCAAGGGAGCAGATCAAGCTTGGAAATCACCCCAGGACAGGAGAACCTCAGGAATGGCCAACGCCTCGTTCCCCAACCCGAAAAGGTGGTTTGGATTAATAATTCTTTACCTTTCTAGATATAAGAGGCTGTCTAAAAGCTTTAAAACGCCATTCTGAATTTATTTCAGAATCTTACTCATTTTAAATTCAAAAATGATGAGAACCTGAAACCCCCGACCTTTCGGGGCAGGTTGACGTAAGAGCAAGCTTTTAGACAGCCTCTTTTTATTTCTGAAGTGATTTTTCCCGCTCTAAATTTAAATCGAATTTACCGCGTTGTACTTCATAACAGGCACGCATGAGCAATCTGAAACTCCCACCCTGCAAAGCTTCTGTCAAAGCTTCCATTTCCGGAATGTAGCGACGTGCAAAATTTTTATCGTTTACCAGGATATCACGGGTGTTGTCAATAACATCGGCCAGCTTAATGGTCTTGGCTTCAGGACTAATTTTCGCCTGGCGCTCCACTTCTTTTTTCTTTCGGGCTTTCCGGTTTAAATGCTGGTAGTTTTCCTTAGTATACTCATCTGTGAGTTCTTCTACAAGCTTAGCTATTTTACTTCCGAATTTTCGTTCAATATCCTGTAGAGAAACCGGCGTGTCTTCCACCACATCGTGCAGGTAAGCGGCGCAAATCATTTCGGTGGAATGTGGAACTGTCCGTACGATCTCTGCCACTCGTTTTGGATGTTCTATATAGAGCTCTTCATTATATTTTCTTTGCTGGTCCCCATGCGCCTTACGGGCAAATTCAAGTGCTTCTTCTTCCATAGCTGATTTTTATTCTGAAAATAAGACTTTTTCAAAATAAATAAAATCGCTACAAAATGCTTCAGCTGAATGTGACTGAAAAAGCGCTGAGGTGGAGGAAAAGGAAAAATAGTTTGTCAAAAATGCCCTTTTCAGCACTTATTCTGAA
>JACLAD010004343.1_pt1 | contig 13494 bp, 16 predicted proteins | sample 8027901 | NCBI WGS metagenome assembly JACLAD01 (sample SAMN15725071, study PRJNA655200) | protist metagenome | isolation source: fluorescence activated cell sorting (FACS) single amplified genomes of... | place: Spain: Blaines Bay Microbial Observatory, Mediterranean Sea | collected 2016-07-05
CCACAAAGTCACACGGACACAATCTCGCCCCATCGAGAAAATCGAGGTTTGGAAGTGAAATGCCGAGGTCGGCAACTATTCCAGTTAACTATCGAAAAAAGCGGCCTACACACGTCGGTTGTGAACCAATTGCTGTGTAGTGGCCTCGGGTAACGCTTCTTGTCGCTTGTTTTTGCTGTTTCGTGTGAGCATGGCCAATAAGCTTTCCGTTCGCCAGATCTTTGGCATAAGTGGTGATAGTCGCAATGCTCTTGACTTTTCATCTGATCACCATATTGTATACAATGCTGGTGCTCACGTTATTGTGCTTAACACGGAAACTAAAGATCAGGGCTTTATTTCTACCTACAATAGCTACTCTCCCACACAAAAGTCTTTGGGCTGTACGGCTTTAACCTGTAGTTATCCGAAAAAGTTTATTGCTATAGCAGAACGTGGAGAAAGTGTCGCTAATATTGTCTTTTATGACTCTTCTTCATTGCGCAAGAAGAGGATGCTCAATTACCCTGAACTTGGTAGTAAAGAATATAAATGTATAGCATTCAGTGACGATGGTCGTCTCTTCCTATCCCAAGGCGCTGGCCCAGATTGGAATTTAGTATTGTGGTCTGTAGAGAAAAGTGTGAAGGTCGTCACGACTCTTAAAGTGAGCTTAAGTGACGACAATCCCGTGAATCAAATCTCTTTCTGTCCTTGGGACAGTACACTTGCAGTGGCTGTGGGTAAAGGATTCGTAAGTCACACAATCTTCATTTTTTCCTCTCTCTCACCGTCTTTTTCTTTTTCGTTCTGATTACGATCATGCTTGTATGCTGTCATATTACAAATTGCTGTACTAACACAATCACCCGTCTCTTCTCCACCCAATCGTATATTCACTCCCTGATCACTTTCACCTTCCTCCTCTCTCTTTTACAGGTGCGCATCTTTCGAATAATTGATGGTGCTATCAAATCTACCCCCCTGTCTATCCGTCGTGAAAATGCCAATATTATCAGTCATTGTTGGATGGCTGATGAAATATTGCTATTAGGTACAGAAGCAGGTGAAATTCTATTAATCGAAAATAATGAGTATCGGGGTGTTGTTTATCCACCCCAAGTCCCTGGTGGGGGCACCACTACATCTGGTAACAATGCTGCAGGAAACTTAGAAGAAATGACACCTATATACTGTCTGTGTACTACTCCTCGTGGATTCGTTGCTGGTACAGTAGATGGAGAAGTGCGTTTTTTTGTTCGTACCACTGAAACACGTGAAATGTTCCAATTGGAAATGAAGAAGAGTGTGACAACTGATGCTATGGGCAAAGTATACAATGTAGCATTGGATAGTGACGACACTTTGATCATTACAACTGATCTACAACAGATGTATTGTATCAATTTATCTTCATTGAATCAAGCCAAGGAGAACGATGAAATCATCGATTTTGAGAATGTCTTAACTACCTTCCATGGCCCAAATATCAGAGGAGAAGCCAACATTACAGGTACATTTATATCTTCCTCCTTCTCTCTGTGTTGTTACTGTCTGATCTCTACTATGAATAGAATAATGATGAGTATACTAACCTCTTATCTCTTGCTTCCTACTCTTTTCTATATATATATATATATATACTTCTCACTTCTGATCTCCTTGTGCTTATTTCACTATACCTTTATTGTGATGAACATCTATATCTCATAATGAAGGCATGGATATTGCTTTATGGAAGCCACTTTTAGCCACTGTAGGTAAAGACAAAACGATGAAGTTATGGAACATTAGCGATCGTAGAATTGAATCTTCTCATGTCTTTGAAGAAGAACCTTTATCCATTTCATTGCATCCAAATGGATTATATGCTGCTGTAGCTTTTCCAGAGAGAGTGCAATTGCTATCCTTATTACTTGATGGCTTCAGTCACATGCATGATTTAAATATACGTGCAGTAAATATGGTAAAGTTCAGTGGAGGAGGCCAATTTGTAGCCTGCTGTGCTGGTATGTCACTCCCCCTTCTTTAATGCTTCTTCTTCTGATGATGATGACAGTGATGGTGATGATGTCTATACTAACCTCTATCCTCTGCTTGCTGTTCATTGTCATCTTTCGTATTTATTTATGTGTGTGTGTGTGTGTGCATTCGGCAATCATTAAAAAATTATTACTATTGTAATAGGTACGGTGATTCAGGTCTATCACACTTATTCTGGACAATTATATTGTTCTCTAAGAGGGCATACCAACAAGATCCGTTCATTGGAGTGGTTGCAACATGACAAAGGACTCATGTCCGTTGGTGCTGAAGGTGCATCCTACTTTTGGGACATGCTCCCTATACCTGGTAAAAATGCAGCTAAACATGATAATATTTTAGTCCCATTCACATGTGGGACCACACCCAGTGATGGTAGTGTTGCTTATCTAGCTACTGCTGATCGCAATATACGTGAAGTCTTCTATTCTAAAGCAGTAGATCCTACCACAGGTCTGGAAACGGAAGCACGTCCACCAAGGGATAATGAGTTGGGTGTGAGCTTAAGTGTTTTGTCATATGATGAGAGTCGAGGTATTGTTATTGGATCTACATGTGAAGAGGACAAGCCTGGGTCGGTCATCACCATTCAAACAGTACCTCAATTATCACATCTACGTGATGAAACCTTGGTTTGTGGTAGTGAAATATCTACTATGATTCAAAGTTATGACAAATCACAACTCTATGTTGGTGATAGTAATGGTATTCTAGTTGTATTAGAATTTGAAGGTGCACGTAGTGGAGCTCGTAAAGTAGATGGCATATCTTCTTTTCAATTTAACAGCGAAGTCACCGTCAGATCGGATACATTGTTTTCGAAACGCAAATTGATTGCTGAACTCATGAGTAAAGTCGAAGAACTGACATTGAATAATGAACATCAATTGCGATTGAAAGAGATGGATTATAAAGATAGACAAAATGATATTACAACGAAATTTGAATTACAATTGAAAACAGAAAAGGATAAGTTCGATGGTGTTTTAGATGAAAAACACACGAACGAGAATGATCGTTATACTGAATTCAGTAATACGAAAGGAAAACATGAATCTGAATTGAAAGGTATTGAATCCAAATATAAAGCCAAATTGAATGCAGAAGCAACAAGGTATAAAAACTTATTATCTGAAGTAGAATCTACACACAACAAATGGAATGAAGAGAATGCTGCCCTTGTGACTTCTCATCAAGCTTATTTGAAAGAGATGTGCTATCAGTATGAAGAAAAGTTGGCCGCAGAACATTCTATGCAAAAGAAGCATTTATCTGAGAAAGAGGACATTCAGGTATGGCCAATAGGACTCATCCCTCTACAGTAATGATGATGATGGTGGTGATGATGAGTATACTAACCTCTACAATCTCTGCTTCTTGCTGCTTTCTATTCATATCTTCCTCACCTTTCCATCTTCCTTCTCCTTGCCTTCCTTATGCTCACTATACATTATTGTAATCTTTCACTATACCTTTATGATAACCATAGGTGACAGCTGAATCCGCTCGTTCATGGATAGAAGAAGATGGTGAATCTGAAGTCGTAGAATTGAAGTCTAAATTTGAGGATCGCCTTACTGCGGAAGAGAACAGTGCTATTGATTTATTAGCACAACATACATTGATTATGAAGCAGTTGGAGAATCTGACAAAAGACGCTGATACGCAACGAGACGAAATTAGTCGGTAAGCAAGTCTCACAACACCATAATTTCAGTCGTTGTTGATGTTGTTCTGGTTTTTGATCCATCTAATATGCCCTTTGCTCTCTTGTGTCTTCATCTACATTACATGTCCTTCTTCATCTATCCATATCCTGCTTCTGTATAGACTACGTGACCGCAATATGCGCTTGAATGAAACGATCAGGTCATTGGAAAAAGACATTCAATCCCATAAAAAGGAAATTCGTGAACGTGAAGAAACCATCACAGACAAAGAAAAGCGTATATTTGATTTAAAGAAAAAAAATCAAGAATTAGAGAAATTCCGTTTTGTTTTAGATTATAAGATTCGAGAATTGAAACTTCAGATTGAACCCCGTGAAAAAGAAACACAAGCTTTACGACGTCAATCGGAAGAGATGAGTTTAGAATTGGAACAATACCACAAGTCAGGTCTTGAATTAGAATTAATGTTGAATTCTTTACGTTTGAAAGCAGATGGATTAAGGAAAGAGCTCAATTTCCAAGAAGAGCGTGAAAATGCCAACAGTAGATTACTGGAGAAATTCAAACGTGACTTGTCTGAAGCATGGGAGGTTAGCAATGATCCTGCTGCATTCAAAGGGAAAATAGTGAAAATGTATAGATGTTATGTGCAAGAGGATGTTGCTGGTGCAAGTCAGCAAAAGGATTCCAATGCGCCTGATGCTAGCGATCCACAAGAAATCTATAACAGAGATCGTGAACAACTTGAACGAAATTTAGAAGGATTACGACGGAGTTTGAAGACAGATGCAATGGCACATAAAAGGGATTCAAGCAAAATGATGCGTGAAGGGGTTATCTTGACTACTGAATTAAACACACTAAGGAAAGATGCACGTTATTTGGAGCTTCAGAAAGGTGCTATTGCACGTGCTGGTGGTGTTGGTCCAAAAACAAATCTAGCTGAATTAATGGCTATATTGAACATTGAATTGAAAAAGAGTGATAGAGAAAAAGCTAAGGAACGTGAAGAAGCTAAAAAGTTGATTCAATCTGGCAATAGTACAGTAACCGACAAACCGCCCAGTGCTTCTATTAGTCGTCAACGCAAAAGTCGTAGTGCAGCATTACGTACAACACCTGCTGTAGGTCACATGGGCTCTGGTAGTACTTCACGCGGTAATGCTGGAGGAGTGAAACCACCTAGTGCATCTGGTACTTCAAAAGTTCGTAATACTCCTGGAAGCTACATTTCAGGTATGGCCGGTGATCAATGGGGTGCCTGGAAAGAGATACAAATGCAGAATGTAACCATGAATTCATTAGAGGAATCTTTGATGGCTGAGTGTAATATGTTGGGCATTGATGCATTGCATATTTTAGTGAGCATTGATGCTAATTTGGCTTCAGCTTCGACACAAGATGTGTAAATCAAGTACCCCTTATCTTTCCATTTACCATGAAAATGATAGTACAAAGCAATCTTTTGCAGTGATGTAGAAATGATGTAGATAGCAGTTCAATTGTACAATACCGTAATCATATACTATTAACACAACGGAACAATATGTGGAATAATAGGGGCTAGGGTTAGACCCCCCCCCTAGCGCCGTAGGTGATTGATGCGATCTCGTGTCCTTTATCGTCATTCCATTCCTTTAGTAGTCACTTTCCAAAACCATACTTAAGTTACCTTCTTGGACAGCCATCATCACTGGGGGTGCTACCGCAGTACTCACGTCGATGAAATTCTCAACATCATCATTGTCCATACACAAACCATCAAACTTTTGCCCTATAAGGCAATTTATGAGCGTTATCATCTCATTAACATCTGCTTCTTGATGATTATTCAATTCTTCATGCTGCATTGTAGTGTGAGCATGTAGGTCTGCATCTGTATTTCCTTGATCGTTATATTGTAATTCATCAACACACTCATACACTTCCAACCCGAGTAATTGTCTACAAGCCGCGACATCACATCCATTTAATATATTACCTACTTTGATACATCTATAGATATCGATTCCACGTCGTTTCAAATAAATTAGACAAATCGCTGCCCATTGAGGAATGGGATCGTTACCACTATCACCACTATCGCCATGATCACCATTATCATTATTATTATTATTATTATTAGTGTTATTGTTATGAGAACCTCGTCGATCTATATTAGTGCAAGCATACAAATGTTGGGCCAAGATTTGCACACCTCTCACTGTGAACAGGTTATCGGTATTACCTCCATGCAAACAAACACTAACATATATCTAATGAACCAGGGGGTGACGAATGCATGATGAAGAGAATCAGGGTATAGTGGGAGGGAGCAGAAGGAGATGGAAAGTGAGGAGTATATGGATAGAAAGAGCAAGAAGCAGAGATTGCAGAGATTAGTATACTCGTCAACATCATTACCACCATCAGGAGCAGCAGCAGCAGTGCAAGGCATAGTAATCGAGAAAGCTGAAGGGTGATCAGCAAGGTAGGGAGTGACTCACCTGGTACGTCAGAATTTGTAAGTGCCCCACCCCCAACATGATATGGGGAAAAGAAATATGGGCGATATTTTCTAAATCGAAACGATTCACTACATTTTTCATGGGTCTCTCACCACCCTGAGCGGCACTCCCAGCCCCTTGAGAAGTGGAAGAAGAGGCATGAATGCGATCCATTTCCTTTTTAATGGTCGAATAAAGTGATAAGTTACTCTTCCTGAATGCGAAAGGTGGCAAGCTGGTACCCACCCCTTGACCTGGGTCTGTACCCTCCTTTTCATCAGCATTGTTAGATCTATTGACACTCGCATTGGCATCGATGTCCATGCGAGTATCGCTGTTGGTACCGTTTGAGAGGCTAGAGAGGATGGATAAGCGGAAGATAGGTGGCATATCTGCTTCAGGTCTCAATAGTGCCGTACATCGTTGTAATGTTGGTGACAAAGCTGGGGAAGCAGTGATTGTGGTAACAAGCTCTTCTTTCTGAGCAGCAAGCTTGTGAGCACTGTTGTTTGAGAGTGGATTGCCGTCCATATCACTTTGTCTATCTTTATTGAAAGTACTACTCCTCAGGTTAGCAGAGTTTGCATCAATTCCCACTGCATGAGAGAGACTAATATAGTCCCGCATACGATGACTCTCATGTCTACTGGCATGATCCTCGTATTGCAATAGTCGGCTATACACTTGATGTTCGAATATGGCTTCACATAACTCGCCTAACATAGTCGCAGAGAGGATACTATCCAACCACCAACTATGACTTCGAATGAAACCTACATGAGGCAACAGAGAGGGGTGCAGCGACGGGGTGGAGAGCGAGGAGGTGCTTTGTTTTTGCTGCGCTCTTTTTCTTTTTCCTCCAGCGGCGGAAGCGCCGCTTCCCGGCTCGGATACTCCCACAGGTACACTCAAAGGGTAGTACTGGCCCACGTTGCTATTCCGCTCCTTCTCCATCTTCCTATCTATACCCATGCTATCACCATCATCACCATCATCATCATCATCATCATCTTCTTCATCATCATCATCATCATCATCATCACTGTGTCCATCTCCAAACAATGCTCTCTGCTTCTTTCGACCATTGCGATGACGGGCATTTCTATCAGCCCTATTCCGATGGTCCAAATGAAAATCACGAAACAGAATTAGCTCTCGCAATTCGATCGGCAAGTAGCGAAATATGGGGCTGCATTTAGTCACCAACCACTCTTGCCCTTGTCTACGTGAAAGAGGGAGATCTGGCAGACTATTGGCTAATGTGCGCCAGAGGTACCATTGGAACATACTCGGTTGACTCGCCAAAGCCGTCAGATCGACTGTTTTTTGTCGCTGGGATTCTCTAGGAGGTGCTGTAAGGGTGCGGTAAAGATGGGGGAGAGGGATGGAGCGGCGTTTCTGGGGGTCGACACGCCAGGCAGAGGCCTCTTCTGGCGTCTGCAGCTCGACAGTGCCGCCAATGGTCTGGTAGTGGTAATCACAGTCACCACCTCTATGGGCTGTATTCCCCAGACCACGTTCACGCGTGTCCCCCTCAGCCCTATCACTCTCGCTTTCACGCTCAACGGTTGAGAATTTCCTACGCATATCAGCGTTGGCCAACCTGCCATTGTTTGCTGCTTGGACCACCTTCCACCCTTTCCGGAGACGCTCCATATTCTCTGCCAATGAATGGCCAGAACCATTCGTCTTTTGTTCCATTTCTGCTATTTGAGTGTGATTCTTTGCATTTTTACTTGGATCGGCAGCCCTGGGAGTGACCCTAACTTTGATCGGGTGTGAATAGCGGGTCCGATTGACCCCTCTAAAGGGAGCATTTCTTTCAATGCCATTACTCACTGTGAGGTATATATGATAGTATACAGTGAAGGAAGGAGAAGGAAGATAGAAGGTGAAGAGTATATGAATAGAAAGAGCAGGAAGCAGAGAGACAGAGGTTAGTATACTCATCATCATTATCAGCAGCAGCATCAGCAGCAGCAGCATCGTCATCAGTACCTATTCGTGTTATATACTCTGTGCTAAGCATATCCATATCATACAGGACCAATGCTGCATAAGTCATTGAAGGATCTTGTGCAAGTATTCCTTGTGGAGGGGCCACATACCCACCCGGGTCTGCGCTCCCACCCCTTTTTATGGCACTTTTACTATGACTAGGATGTCCTTGATGGTCACTATCTATGGAAGGCAAAGAAGAGAGGCTGCTCCTATCACTACCCATCCGTGCACTCCCCCCTGCATTCCCTTCAGCAGAATCACTATCGCTATCGAAAGTATCATAAACCCTATTGAGAGTGAGGAATATATGAATAGAAAGCAGCACCAAGCAGAGAGATGAGGCACAGGTTAGTATACTCATTATTATTATTATGATTATACGTCAGGCGTAATAGCAGAGAAGAGAGACGAAAATGACGGACCTGTGGGCTATACTGTGAGCCACCTCGGGTAGGGTGTTATACAGGACTAGGCTTTTGATATATCTTTTGATACGAAGGTATAAGGGTATAGTGAGAGATTACGATAAGGGTATAGTGAGCATAAGGAAGGCAAGGAGAAGGATATGGAAAGGTGAGGAGTATATGAATAGAAAGCAGCAGGAAGCAGAGAGTGTGCTGTTAGTATACTCATCATCATCATCATCATCATCATCGTCATCATGGCAAGCAGAGAGCGATAAATGTAGAAGTATACATGAATTACGCACTGTATGACGACATCACTACGCTTTTGGGCCCTATCCTCCGCATCACTATCATCATCATCACTACTGCTCTCGCGTTCTCGACCCAGGTGCGCACCCCCACCTTCACTAGCATAGAAGAAGGTATAATAAGAGGCATAGCAGTGCAGGTGGTGACTCCGCTTATTATAGAGAGGAGTGGAAGTTGTCGGCACGGCACCATGAATACCCCTCCGTACCCCTACACGAGTCCGTCCTTTGGGATGGGGCGAGTCATCATCGCTACTGGTAATGCTACTGTTGTCGCTGTCATCTTTTCGATACGAATGGACGTTATAACCATCTTTCCTAGAGTGGTCAATCAGCTTCTGGATCATGACGTTGCCACCATCACGTAATCTTTTGGCAATAATATCTGCTTGTTTTCGCTGCTGCGATGCCTGAAGGTAACAACAATGATAGAGCCATATGTCTACAATGATAAGGACATAGTGAGCATAGTGAAGGAAGGAGAAGGAGACGAATAATGATAAGTATATGAATAGAAAGAGCAGGAAGCAGAGAATGTGTTAGTATGCTCACTATTATTATAACAATAGGCATTGGGGAGGAGCAACAGAGAGGGACACGCACCTGTAGCTATGACTTCTCGATCAGCATGTATGAAGGACGAGAGTGACTGCTTCAGATCGGCCAACGCCGTACGATTCAATGTCATCAACGAGCGTAGGTTGTCTACATCACTTGCAGTGAGTCTCTCTTCGTCGTCAACTCGACTCCTCGGTTTCCTTGATTTGAGCCCACTCCCAACCTTGCCATTCTCTTCCTCCTCCTCCTCCTCCTCCTCCTCCTCTTCTTCTTCTTCTTCATGCTGCAACTGGTGCAACTGCACCAAGTTGTTTGCTCGATTAATTATCGCTTGACTGTTCTGTCGACAACTCTCTAAAGCACTGAAAAGATAATATGCATTTAATGGGGAGGAGTGGAGATCCTCGGCAGTGATGGCCGTGATAGGGGTACTACCATTCTCTCTATCATTGGCAGACTTACTGTTATTACTAGTCGGGATACTTGGTGTCCGTCTGGATATGCGAGGACATCGCACCAGCACTTGTCCTAGCAAAGACCCGAAAATGCTGGGTTGAATCGACCCGGCGGCGTTCCCGTTTCTTTGATTCTTCTTCTTCTTCTTCTTATTATTATCATCTCCTTCGTGTTGTTGATGTAAACTGAACAGTGTCGCCATAATATCTACAAGCATCAGCAGCTTCAGGACAACTGTGGCAGCACTGATGTCCATAGAGCCCTATTGGCCACAGAAGAGATTGCAATAAGGGTATAGTGAAGAAAGGAGATGGAGCATGTGAATGGAAAGGGAAGGATGCGGTAGAGGTTAGTATACTCATCATCATCATCATCATCAGTGGCAGTAGCAGTAGCAGCACGAGGCATAGTTAGAGAGCAACTTTATAAGGGAATAAAGGATCATGGAAAGACATCTCACCTGAACGGCCACATCATGCCCTCGGGCCTTTAGGAGGGTAAGAGCTAAGCGGATTGCGTTGGTGTCATTTGTAGTTTCTCGTAATAGTAATGCAATGCGCTGTCGACTGAAGCGCATACCTAGAGCACCGACACTCTTTGTGGTAGGAACGACCTGAACACCTTGTACACCCTGCTCATAATGATGATAAGACATCCACCTACTCTGACAATGCACTAAGACCATCAATTCTACGGCCAAGCCAATGGAACAAGCCCTTCTTTGGACACTATATGCATCGGCACGCGTGAGATTTTTGTTGATAAAAAGGCTAGCATATCTGATGGGAAAGAGCAGTGTATGGGTATAGTGAGATAATGAAGGAAGGAGAAGGAGATGGAAAGGTGAGGAAGTGCATGAATAGAAAGCAGCAAGAAGCAGAGAAATGTGCTGTTAGTATACTCATTGTCCCCATCATCTCTAACATCACAGAGCATTGGTTATGAACAAGTAGAAGCCTACACACTTATAGAAAAAATTAGTCTTATCCGCCATATCCTTTATATTCAACCTGGCTGCATCCAAGATGTTCGGCTCATTACTACTAATATGCAGTTGATGAATCCGATTTGTATAGCGATTCTTTGCATTCTCATCTGAATGATTAGAACGATGAATAGGCTCATTCATGGTACCACTATGGATTATATTTTTTTCATTTTGATGGTTATATATAGGCACATGTCTCAAATATCTTAACAATATGGTTGATATCAATTCAACATCTTCTTCATAAGAGCCTAAAAAAAAGCATCGCCTCGTCTCTCCACCCAGATCCACTCCTGCGGACATGGCTTGTAAGCGGGAGAGAGTAGGGTGGAAGGATCCCTGATAGATCTGGGAGATGTCAGTTTTTGTAGAAATGTTGAGCAAGAAATGGCAGCATTAGGGTTAGTGGGATGTCAGCTAGCAAAGGAAGAGGAGGAGGAGGAGGAGGAGGAGGAGAAGCGTGATAGTCATGATAATCATCGCACTCACTTTGTACATAATGTAAGCTGCTCCATTATAATCACCAGAAAAATACGACCCAATCAATAGATGCTTCAATTGATCAATCGTATGGTTCACCAACACAGCATCTGTTTTCCACCCTTGGGATCGTTTGATATCTGCAACCATTTTCAAGAGAGATTCTCGCTTCTCATTCCATGCCTTGTCTTCTTTCTCCATCCTCCCTACTTTTTCTTCTCCTTCTTCATCTTCATCTCCTTGTCTCTGTACTTCTTTCGAATTTTCGACATCAGGGGCTATATCATCACCATCACGTGGCATCTTGTCAATATTTTGGGTTGATGAACTACTGATGATCGTATTTCCCTTACTGTCATTCTCCATAGTGCCCTCATTTTTCTTAAAAACATTTTTTTTATATAAAGTATTCCGAGTACGTTTCACTGCGGAATCGACCCCGCCCGTGTCGCTCTTCTCCTTTTCTATTTGCTTGGCAAGCTTTTCATAGAATTGCTTTTCTTCCAATTGATGCTGTTCCTTTATCAAAGCACGTTGCTCTTCATCTAGAGCCAGGCGATTTAATTCCACAGGATTAATATACTCCCTAGGGTTAGGGTTAGGGTTAGGATTAGGGTTAGGATTAGGGTTAGGGTTAGGGTTGGAGAAGTCGAAAAGGAATAAAATATGAAAATAAACAGTATGATCGAATGAGAAAGATGATACACAAGGTTGAGTTAGTCGACTACCTACTCTCATCAATCATCTTCATGGTATGAAGTTGATGATAATTGTATTGAAGTCATATGTACATACCGGACTTTCCCATGATACCTATTAGATGACAATCTATGATGAGCAGGGTACTCATATTTGAAATAGCGTACAATACTCGGTGCATATGCTTCAGAAGACAACAACATCTTACCAAAGTGATAATTCTCTGTGTTATTGGTGCTTGTATTGCCCATATCGGAATGCAGTGTATCATTTTCGAAATCAAATAAAAAGCTATTAAACTCTTTTTCCTGCTGATTGCGATCATGATCACCATCATCAGCAAACAAGGACATGCGTTGTTGGTTATATTCTGATATGCTTTTCTCTTCAAAAATCATATATTTCAAGATTCCGTACAACTTACGGACATAAATCTCCTTATCTACATTTTGCCGAAGCTCCTTTTGTAAACGATCTTGATTCTCCATATAATGCTTGCGTGCACGTTCGAGTTCTTCTGCATTTTGTGAATGAGTTGTGATGAATTCACTTGAAACAGCATCTTCTATAGCATAATCACCACCACCACCCAATGCTAATAACGATGTAGTAGTTATGTTGATGATGATAGTGATGCAGAATAATGGTTGAGAATGGATTACATGGGATAAATAGAATAGAGAGAAAGCAATTTTGTTAATATACTTGTAATGATCATACTAGAGGCAGTATAAGGAGCTATGATTAGATTTCCACGCCTTACCACTTTGTTTCATATATGCTAATTGTTCTTTCTCGATGTTTTCGTATTCGTCATCGTCATCTCTTTGGATAGCTGATGGCAACACAGGTTGGCTTTGAGAGAAGGCAAATTGCGATTGAGATTGTGAAGTAGGAGCATCATCGATCAGACCAAGAATGGATGATTGGGAGTGTGAGGGATCCATCTCAACATCTATGGTCTCCTCTTCGTCGAGATTTTCACTCTCATCCCTGTTCTTGACCTTCTTCGACTTTTTACTCTTCCTCGCCTTCTTTGGAGATCGCCGTGAGTCTGAGGACTCCACATTACTCTGAGATTGAGAATGGGAGGATGAGGTTAAGGGAGCCGTCTCGGGCTGAGATTGAGAAATCAGATCGCGCAACGAAAATTCCTGGGACATAATGATCTATCGGATAAGACTTAATTGATTCAAATGTATATCGACAGCTTCAGGACAGCGCATTCCCTGCATTCTGAAGCTTCATCTTGCCACAAGGTCTAAGCAGTAATTCGGCGCCGAATTCCTTTTGAATCGACTTTCTCTGTACGCAGCAGATAGATAGACGCCCCTTTGCTTTGTGATGCACCCCTTAAGTATCCAGAAATCTATCGTCGTCGTGGCACGTCGTCGAAGTTTTTCTTGGCATTACCGCCCG
>JACLAD010014029.1_pt1 | contig 13481 bp, 9 predicted proteins | sample 8027901 | NCBI WGS metagenome assembly JACLAD01 (sample SAMN15725071, study PRJNA655200) | protist metagenome | isolation source: fluorescence activated cell sorting (FACS) single amplified genomes of... | place: Spain: Blaines Bay Microbial Observatory, Mediterranean Sea | collected 2016-07-05
AGCAAATGGTAAAGCTCCTGTAAATACAAATGATTTAGCAGGTATTAATGGAGGTCCTGTGGTTTTATTTGATGATACAAATATGAATGCAATATTAGTGTCAAGTAATGATAATTTTGGTGTATCCACACAATTAAATGATCTTGGAATTATAGCATTACAAGCTACATTTATGAATGATACAGATAGAAATGATTCATTATTTTGTGTATCATCTGCATGTTATGATGCTAATCCTACCACACAATATAAAAATCGAGTGACACAAGGAATATCTCCAGCTTCTGCTGGTTCAGATATTGTTGCATTAAACTTATGGTATTCTGGTGATTATACTGATAATTATGTTGCAACAACACAATCACCACCTGATAGTTCATATAATATTACATTACCAAATGGTTATATATATACACAACAAAATGAACAAAAAACCCGATTAGCTGTTGATTTGTATTATTCTGCAGAAAGACAAGATCATGCAACAGCCGCTACGCAAGAAATTAAAGATAATTTGGTAGCGATGGGATATGTATTTATGGGCACTCAAGGATATGTCGATAGTGATGGAGGTACTACAGCAGGAGATAATGATTGGAGATTAGGAATATCAGCACAAGTCCTTGAAATTCCGGAAGGTTTTGAACATGAAACAGTTATTGTTGTTGGTGATGGTATCACTGACGTTATATTAAATGAATGGTCATCAAGATTACAATCAAAATATCATACATCAAGACTTGATGGTGATAAAGATATTGTTACCGCTTATTTGGGATATTGGACAGATGATGTTAAGTCGTATTTGCATATTTACTAAATTCGAATATCTCGGCAAAAGAGAACACCAAAAAAAATATTGAAACATACATAGGGTGCGTATTATTACGGTGATGATTGGGGAGCAACAACACCTGCACAAAATTTGAGTTGTTGTTCATTGGAAGTATTCAAGCAAGTAAAGAGCAAATTAGATGCAGCTAACATACCCATTCAATATTGGCAAATGGATGATTGGTGGTATAAAGGATTACATCCAAGTGAATATACGCCTGGAATCGGGTGGGGTGGAGTTAAAGCGGTACAACATTGGGAACCACCGGCAACATATTATCCAGGTGGTTTAGCTGCATTATCAAATGATATTCAAGTACCATTATTATTATATGGACCATATTTCTCTCCTGATAATGATTGGATTGGTGAATTCTCATTTGTTCCTGAAGGCGCTGGATATGTATTACCAAGTCCTGAAGATTCATATGGTTTTTATTCTGCTTTAATGGATTTTGGTATCAATGCATCAACAACAGGACCAAATACAGGAATGGTTGGATATGAAGTTGATTTCATGTCTTGTTTAAGTTCAACACCAGAGTTTAGAACAAGAATTGGTGCTGAACAACAATGGTTAGATGGTATGAATCAAGCCGCAGAAGAACGCGGATTAGGAATTCAATGTTAAGTGTACATAGATATCCAAATGACCATTACACGCCACAGTGATAACAATGCATGTGTTTTGTTGTTTGATTTTTACCTTACAAAGATTGTATGGCAACACCGATGGACTTGATGCAATCCTTATCTTTATCACAAGTTACAAATGGAAGAGCAAGTAATGATTATGCTGCTCCATATAATTATGATATTGGTCCTGGATCATTATTATGGAGTGCTTTGGGATTAAAACCAAGCAAAGATAATTTTTGGACGAGTTATAATGAACCATATCCACCACAGTTTCATCCATTTGGAAGTGATCATAATTCAACAGATGTTCATGCAATCTCTGCTATAATGAGTTGCGGTCCAACTGGAATCAGTGATCGTGAGGGATGGAGCAATGCTACATTGATTATGCGATTATGTCGTGCTGATGGAAGATTGTTACAACCACGAAGACCAATTACTGCTATTAATGATCAATTTATTGAGCAAGTATTTAATGGAAAAGGTATTAATGTATGGAGTACAGAGTTTGGTCCATATGATGCAAAAGGAAATGTTGATATTGTTGGTCGTGTGGTTTATGCATTAAATATGGCAACAAATTATGAATTAATGTATGATTCATTTAGTCCTGCATTAGATAGTAATTTTGATTATATTGTAAGGAATTGGTATAATTATACAAATTGTATGAATGGAACATTAGCTGTTGAGAATAATTGTATTCAATTGGTTAAAGCAAATAGTAAGATGTTATATAATTTAATGCCTCAACCAGTGATATATCCAATGAGAGAATCATTTGAATTAATTCATGTTTTGGAAGGTGTATCAATGTCATCATTGGTATTTTTGGGTGAATTGGATAAATATGTTTCTGTATCACAACATAGATTTGATAATTTAATGATTGAAGGAATGACATTAAGTGTAATGGTAAAAGGTGAAGCAAATGAGATTGTAAATTTATCTGTGTTGAAACCAAATTCAATGGGATCTGATTTCAATGTTTATACATATAAAGTAGTGATTGGATCAACTGGTACAACACAATTTAATTTAAACTTATAAAATGACACATAGTAAATACTGTAATTGTAAATGGTCGTTCGGTGTACACAGACTGTACTTAACTTGGAAGCATGACCTTCAAAAATGGATACTTGCTGCTTTGGAGTTTGCTCTCTGGATTTGGTATTATGTTTGCAATTGAATCAATGTGTTTGGAATTACTTGATATCAATTCGTATTCAGCCATTCAACTTAAAGCAATCGGTGCAGTTATAATTGGGTTTGGTATTGGTGTTATTCATTTTTATACCATCATTGACGATCATCATCATAATAACAAAAAAGCAGAAGGATTGATCTCTATTTTACGAGCAAATTCATTCACCAATCGTGTAAATAAAGTGTCTGACAACTTGGAAATTACAGCATTAATGCAAGGGATTGCTGGAAGAATTGAACATGAGGAGTCTTCGTATATGACATTGTAGGATTATAATTGACTTTATTTTATTATCATTAATTTATTTTTTCTTATTATTTTTTTTTTCTCTTGTATGTTATGATCGAATGTGTGTTTGCCAAATTTGTGTTAATTATATACAAACATATATATATAGTGTATATTTCTGATGATAGTATTTGGTCCCATGGCGGCAATCAAATTCTTATTTCTCATTTACATTTTTTGTAGCGTATTTGCTTCTTTTTTCTGTTTTTATTTTTCAGTTCAAAGGCTTCAAAGCTTCATAGTTAAGTCTTAAATGTTACTAATAGTTAAGTACTTAACTTTACTGAAGCACTTGAAACATGCCAACTAACTCTGATCAATCACCTGCAACACTAGAAATAACCGGAGACAGAGACTCTCAAATATATAGCGTTCAATGTGATGCTTTATCGCCTCATGAAAGACTGATCGCTCGTCATCAACAGTATCTTGCAGACGGATCGTTGCTCCACAATGCAAAAAATAGAAAAAAATCGTGGATTGAAGCAGCATCTGAATATACAGATGATCAGAAAAAGTCACCAATGTTTATGGCCATTTACAATATGTTGACAGGATGTGGTGTTGTTGGATTACCACTTCAAGTAAAGCAATCTGGAATCGTACCAGGAATAATATTAATGGCAATCGTTGCTATATTTAGCATCTACACATTTCGATTATTGATAAAAAATGCCAGAAGAATTGGAGTCTGCAATTACGAATGCCTTAGCAAGAAATGTTGGGGACCTTGGGGGTATGTTATGTGATATCACATTTTGTCTATAATCCACGCTCTGTTTGTTGTTATCTTGTGTATTTATTGCTATATAGATACTACAATTTGATCATATCTGTACTATTATTTGATGTTGGACAATGTTTAACATATTCCATTGTTTTAGGAACATCTGCTCATCAAATATTCACTCAATTAATTGATGGAGATTCTATATTGTTAAATAAACCCGTATTATTAATACTTGGTTATGTATTGTTTTTGTTTCCGTTTAGCATTGGTAAAGATTTCAGGTTTATTGAACGAATCAGTGCGTTTGCAGTATTTTCTATAACTTTTATGATTAGTGTGGTTACCTATGAATATTGGGATAAATATAGATTTAATAATGCAAATGTAGACTTTCTCAGTGATCGAATTACTGATATTGTACAAGCTTTTGGTGCTATTTCATTTGCATTTAGTCAACAAGATCAAACATTTTTGGTTTATAAAACATTGGAGAATCCAACAACAAATAGATTTACAATTTTAGCATCATGGGCTATGGGCATACAATTTATTTTATGTACAATTGTCGGAATATTTGGATATTTATCATTTGGTGATAATGTAAAAGATGTGATATTATCAAATTATCCACATAATGATAATTTAATATTAGCGACTCGCGTCGTTTATGTATTTACAATGATATTTATATTCCCATCCGCTTTCTATGTGGTAAGACATAACTTTTATAGTTGTGTATTTTATCATAGTCATAAAACATATGAGAAAGCGTCCTTATTTTGCAGATTAATATTTACCATTGGTTTATTGACATTTTTTTGTGCAGTAAGTATATTTGTTGATGATTTAGGATTAATTATGACATTAACTGGATTAATTGCTGTTGTAAATATCGCATTTATTTTACCATGTTGGATTCATTTGAAATTAACTCAATATCCGATGTTATTTTGGAGAGCACCATATGGAAAAAGAGTTGAAGCTATTGTGGATACGTGGCCATCTGTGTTTTTATTGGTCTTTGGTGTATTGGCATGTATGGTTGGTATTTATGGTTTATTTCTTCCTCAATAAGATAAGAGAATTTGACACAAATAGAAAAGGTCTGATGTTAACTTGTGATGTTATAACAATTGTAGTAGACTTTTTTAATTGTAACTGCGAGACAGTCAAAATGACTGCACCTGGTAGCTGCTACAAACAGTTCCCTTTTCCCCATCACCAGCAGTCAAGCGGACACGCAGTGCAGTCATTTTGACTGCCTCGCAGTTACAATTAAAAATGTCTATTTGGATTATAGTTGCAACTGTTTCATTTTTGGGAATTTACCTTTGCGTTTTAAGTGGCTATCTCAATTAGCAGTACCGCATCTAAACAATGTTGACTTTGTGCTTGTTGTTATCAGTTGCAACTGTTTCATTTTCTCAAAATAGTAATTTAACGTGTAATTCTGCCCAATCATGCTATAATTTGGCAAACTCATTACAGTTAATTGGTACTCAAGAGGCATTTGTTGAATCTACGGTTGTATTATATAATTCTGTAAATATCTACAAAAATGATGCACAATTATGGTCATTATTTGGTAAACAAAACCTGTTCTATACATTGAATTGGCATTACGCTCATGACAATATCATGAAATCATTAGAATTAGACTCTACAATAGATAATCTCAATACATTTATTTTTGCTGGATGGTTATATTCTACTCCAATTTATAGAAATGTCGCTGTTGCAAATGGTTATTTTAGTACAGCTCTCAATTTAAATAATGAAACATCTGATTTTTGGCCAGATTTTGAATATGCCGCATTCTTATCACATATTGCAGATAATTTTAATCTATCACAACAATATTATTTAATTGCTTATAATCAAGCACCAACTCAACCATTTATTAATTTCTTTTATGGTTTATTATTGGAATATCATTTAAACGAACCAGCAGAAGGTGAAAGTATGATTCAATCTGCAATGTCAGTTGCTACAGAATTACCAGGTCAAGCAGCTTCCAATTTAATCTTTCAATCATTATTATTAAACTCAAGAAACAGAACAGCTGAAGCTCAAAGGTGCTGTGAATTTGGATCAAAAATACTGAATATGAATGAAACTATATCAAGTTTATTTTGTTTAGATGGAGTAAACCCAATATAAGTTTAAAGATTCAACGGATGTGTTGTTTGTTTAGTCTTATAAATATTATTTGTTTGTTTTGTGTCTTATAAATATTATTTTTAATTATCCATTTTTAATTAATATACACTAGATCTTGAAGATTTTTTCAGCACAGGAACTAACCGTTGAATGGTCTTTTGACTCATCAAAGAAAAAAATCTCTGATAAGCGGTCAATTTCGTGTCGTGTCTCACCAATGATTCTGGTGGAATTTTTCCAGCCAGAGTCAATGCTAACTTTGATAAATGATATCTCAATGACTCTAATAATATCAAGTCACCTTCTTGAAATCCTGGGTGTTTTCGCATTACATCTTTCTCAAATATTTCACACATATATTCAACAAAAATTCTGTACTCATCCATTGAAATTTCATTTGTGTGATTTAAACCTGGTATATCATAGCTTACGTCATCTTCATTACTCACATTATCTTTCTCTTCCTCAATATCCTGTAGTGCTGCGTTTATCTCTGTAATTCGGCGTTTGTTTCTGTAATAATCTCCTGTTAAATAATCTTTATGCAATGTCACCAGATATTTGATATATCTTTCAAGTAAAATAAGATCGAAATTATTATCTGGATCTCTAGAATTTGGATCTTGTAATATTACCTGAAAATACAGTTTCAAAAAATGTAACATTGAATCACCCATCATTTTGTTGCAATCTCTTCGTTTAATGATAGATTGTGTACTCTCTGATGATTTACTTTTGATATCATCAGAAGCCAATGCATCCAGAGATAATTTCTTTTTGAGGATAATATGAGATAAAGTGATATTTGTTTTTTCTTGTTCTTTATTATCAATTGCAGTCTTTTTAAGTGGAGGTAATTGAAATGTTGGAGGTAATTTTGGTTTCATGTTATTGGCATCACTCTCAAGTTTGATTTGTTGAGGTTGTGGAACAAGAGATTGTTGCTCAGTTTCTGTGATTGACGGAATTGGATTTGATAATGAATGTTGCTTATGAAATGGACAATGATTTTGGTATAATAATTGATTCATTGTATGGTCTTGAAATGCTTCAAAAAGCTTTGATTGCTGTTGTTGATCAAATAAATATTTACCCATTAACTTTTCCAACACAGTTTGCCTCGTAACAACCAAATCAAGAGATATTAATAATTGCTGTCCTGAGCCTCTTCTTTTCATACTAAAATTTCTCATCATTGCAAGATGATTTCGTTTCTGATATGTAGCTAATTTTAATTATTTTATAATATGTATAATCCAATTATGAATATTCTGTGATTATGAATTTTGATTCTAAATTAACACTGTACTAAAATTAAAAGAGACTTTTCTAGTGAAAGCAAAGTTGAGTTAACCATGTCGTTTTATGATCCAAAGTATTCATACAATTCAAACAATGGATTAAATCAAGGATATAATATATATAATCCTAAAAAGAGTAATTTAAATCGTTTTATTTCATATCACAATGACCGATTACATTTAGGATGGGTATTTTTAAGAAATAAGGTATTTAAAGAATTACCAACAGATATTCATCAATATTGCTATTTATTTGTAAATGAATCTCAATTAATTATAAATTTACAAAATTTTGAACAAAATAATGAATCCGTATCTGATTTTTTTTATGCATTGGTCACTTCCTCAATGCCGATGGTTGAATTAGATTCAATTATTTATCAAAATAAAATGTACTCTGCTCTTGAATATTATCAGTCATCATCGACTAAAATATATCCAAAAGATCCAGAAAGCGTTGAATACAATTTATTATGCGCTCCAAATAGGTTTAATTGGGGTGGAGTTAGTATGAAATATCATAATCGAATCAATAAAGTAAACGATGATATTGTTGCTATGTTTAAAATTATTGATAAATTTTTAAAGAGCCAGCATGCAAAAAATAGCAAAAACAAAAACAACATATTGAATCCCAATGAAAATAACAAAAGATTGTTGCAAAATATATTGGTAAATGTTGGTAAAAATTATTCATTGATAATATTAAGGAATGTGGATGAAAATAGCAATGATGTTAAATATAATACAGAATCTGATGTTGCATTGTATGAATATTCATCTATAGTTTGGAAAGATAGAGTGAATTTATATGATTTATTGATAGGAATCATTAAAATCAAATCGTGTAAATGGAAATGTAATGATAAAACAGAAATAATAAATCACGTATTACAATTAATCAATCACTCCTCCAAACAAATTACTTTGTACATTGACATAAAAACATCAGATTTCCCTCGAAGATTATCATAAGAAATCTCACGCAAATTCCTGTTTTTATGTTTAGTGTCTCAACGTTTCCTTGCAATGCTAAAATATTTTGGATGTTATACAACAATCTGTTCTTGATGCTTTTGATATAAACATTCATTCAACAAAAAAGGAACAATAAATCTTGATCGAAAAGAACAAAAAGATACAATGTTAAAACAAAAACCAGAAGAAAAAAATTATACAGAGAAGAAAAAAAAGTGGCAGCATTTATAAAATCGAAAACTGTGGAAAAATAAAACAAAGGAATTAAGTAAAAAAAGATATTTCATCAACAATGTTTTATATTGATATTTTCCAATAAAATCAATCTTTCGATTCATTCGAATTCTGAATGAATAAAGAATGTTAAAATATTAATATACAAAAATAAAACGGCAAAAAGAGATGGAACGCAATAATAAAAATATTCGATGCTCATTACACATAATAAAAAGATACATAAATATGTGACAAGACCTTGTTTTTCTTAAATTACAGCACAAACAAAAACAAAAAAATAATGTATTATTACTCTTTAAATAAAAACAATATAGAAATCTATTTATGAATGAAATGGAACTAAAAATAGTGAAAATAGAAAGAAATTCAAAAAATGTATGATACGATGTATTGGGTTTATTTATGGCCTTTTTTATGTCTTTGTTGATTAAATTGATTTAAAGCCGATGCCTGAGATTTAGTTTGTTGATGTAATTTATGTCCAGGATATCCACCATTATTTGATTTTGTATTTGATGATTCCTGAGAATACATTGTGACTGTATCAGTGGCACTAAATTCAGCATCAGTATGATTCATTTCAGCAACAAAATAATTAATAGCACCAAAACAACCATCGCATACTTTCATAGTTCTTGATTTTTTTGTAATTTGATTATCTTGAGGTAATTGAGTTTTTCTTCTTAAACATTCTTTACAAACAATATCTAAACACCATGGACATTTTGATTTCCGTGTAAAACGTTTAAATGGTTTTTGACATAATTTACACGGAGATTGACGATCAAATGCATCAATTTCATATTTAACATCAGGATTTAATAATTTTGATTTTATAATAGATTTTCCATTTTGTACACGATCTAATTCATGTTTTTTAGGTTTAATAATACGTCCTAAATATTTGCTAACTCTGGCAGTTTCATGAAATTCTTGTAATGTTTGATAATTTTCATTAATCCATCTTGCTCTTAATTCAACTTGTTCTTGAATCGCAGATTGTATTAATTGAAACCATTCATGTTTTTCTTGAGCAGTAGTTGCAATTAATAATATAGGTTTTTGTGGTGATACAATACGAAATGCATTTTTTATATTTCTAATAAACCCATCTCTTAAATCTAATATTTTACATAATGATAAATGTAATACACGATGAACAGATAAATTTCCAGGATTTCCAGATACATAAATTAATAAATCATTAAATAAATAAAATCTATATAAATCTAAATCACCTTTTGATGATTGTTTTGTTAAAGGTCCAGCATGAATAAATCTTCTATCAGGATGTAATAAATGTAAATATAAACCTAATTCAACTTCAATATCTCTTAATATTTTTTGATCAGCATCATAAATAACTCTTGCTTGCATATCATTACAAATATGTGATACAACTTGACATGATACAGATTTTGATTTTGGTGCAAAATTCATTAAATTTATAAACCATTGTTGTTTTAAATGTTCACCACGAACTGTTGCTAAATGACGTGCATTTGGTAATAAATGTTTATTTTGTTCAACAAATACAAATTTTGCTAAATCACACGCAAATGCATGCAATTGTGGCTCATTTAAACCTAAACATATTGCTGCTGCACATGAATATTTTATTGCATCTAAACATACACTTTGTGTTTGCGGATCTTTTGTTTGTCTCAATACTGTTGTTATTGCTGCTAAAAATTGATGCCATGTTACTTCATATAATGCACGAACAATTTCACGTTGTCTTGCTTTTTGCCATGAATGTTTTCTTAATGCAGAATCTCTTAATTTTGCTAATGCTTTTTGTACTAAACGAGAACATTCATTTCTAAATTGTTTTTGTACTGCTTGTACATCTTCATTTTGATATTCATGAAATGTTTTCATTTCAATCGGATTTTCTTTTATAGAATCATATAATTCACCAATCATTTCTAATGGTAATTGAGTATCACCTGATTGTACAAGATAACCAAATCCTGATTTTGTCATTGGTCCAGCTGATGCCATTGCAGCTGCTTTTGCTTTGGGATTATGTAATTCTGTATTAAGCATCAATACACCATATGATAATACTAATGCTTGATCTGTTGATTCAAATATATGTGGATTATCTCTACTAAATGCATGAGCAAATGCATCCATTAAACGATCAATTTTTTGTGCTTCTTTAGGTAAACTAAAACCACAATCTGTTAAAAAATGTCTAAATGCAATATCAAATGATTGTCCAACAAAATTTAATAATCCTACATATACTAATAATAAATCACGATGTTGTTGTTCTGTTAATGCAGATGTTTCTAATGCTGATATAAATTCACCTACTTCTTCTTTATCCAATGTCTCATTTGCATATAAAAATGTTGCTATAAATTTAAGTGTTGCATATCTACCACCTTGTGCTAATAAAAATTTTATAGCTGTTTTTACTTTATCTTGTCTCGCTTTCTTCAACGCCTGCTGTACCACCTTTTGTTCCTCCATATGTTGATCATATCTAATCGCCCAAGTACCACTTCGCATTTGTCTATTACCATTTTGTTGCCATGGTGGTTGTTGAGCTGTTTGTTGAATAGATTTTGTTTGTTCTGATTGTTCTAAATTATCATGTAAACTTATAGTTGGTTCAAATTTTTGATCTGTATCTTCATCATCCATTTTCTTTTCCTCTTTATTTCCATAATCAGATGCTGTTCCATTAACATCAGCACCATTAATATCTGGATTTTTAGGTGATGTAGATGTTGATAATGGCAATGCTTGAGATACTAAAGCTTGTGCTTCTGCTGAAGGTCGAAATGAATTCATTGAAGATTGTGTATTGATTGTATCTGTGGTATCATTTCTTTGCATTTGACTATTTCCATTTGGCATTTGTATACTCGATTTAGCGGGAGCTCTGGTTCTATTTCCATTTGCATTGCCGTTTCCATTGGATGTACCATCTAAAATTAATTGATTTTTAGATGAGGTATTGTTTGTGGTGTTATCATTATTTAGATTGTTATTAGATGAGTTTTTAGATCCATTGCCGACAGAATTATCTCTATCACCATTTTTAGATGATAATGGTTGTGATGCTTCATCACCATATGATGATACACTCATTCCATCATCATTTTTAGCAGAATTACCATTTAATCTTTGTGCAGGATTTAATGTAGCTAATGCATTTAATGCCTCTTGAGAATGATGACTACCTCTCCTATCAACACCATTATCATTACCTCCACCTAAACCAGTAGATCCAGAGAATAATGATGGTAATTTGCCACCATTTGCTGTACTACCTTGGTGACCAAATTGATCTCCATAATCATCATCATATCCAAACCCAAAATCAGTTCCTAATTTATCAAAATCTTCTTGATCATCTAAATTACCTCCCTTATTTAAACCAGGTGCTCTTAAATATCTCGCCATTAATTCCATAAAACGTGCTAATAATCTTAATGCACCCTGAACTACTCTATGTTCAGGAGCTTTATAATGATTTGATGTAAAATATTCACCCTCAGTTAATTTAGCAACCACATTGATTAATTTTTGACAAACTGGCCAATTATAAATATCATTATCATAATTATAAAATATATTAATTAAAGCCGCTTTATTTCTAAACATTTGCATCAATCCTTCCAATAAATCAACTTTTTGTGGTGGTGTACAAAATTGTGATTGTAACAAACCAACCATTCCAATATCTAATAATACACCAATTTCAAATTTGAGATATTGTCTATATTGTACCCATAAGATTTCATGCAATCTAAACATAGTCTTAAATACAGCAGGAACTGCAGTAATTGCTGAATGAATAAATGATGTAAATACAACACGCCTTAATAATACCAATGCTGATACATCATTTTTAAAAAAAGATCGACATTCTTCCAAGAAAAAAGCCAATAATTTTAATGCATGAATTCTTCTCTTAATAACTTCTGATTTTGCTGTCAATTTTGTTGGTAATTGTTGCGATGATACTTTTGCCAATAAAGTAATCGATGCCGCCATAAATCGATCAAAATGATTTGTAAATAATTCATCTAACCATCCACTCACCCATTCATGAAAATCACTGTCAACAACTTTAACATTTAAATATTTTGTCACCTGATTTGATGTAGATTTTGTAACAGCAACATGATCAGCTAATTCCTTAACAATTCCACATAACCAACCTTGAACCACACTCTTATTCACTCCATTATCATTATCATCCTTTTTCTCCTCAGATTTATCATTATGTTTAGCTGTTAATCTATGCTTTCTTTGTGACCGTGATTGACGAATAACATTTTGTAATATAAATTTCCCGATATGCTCTCTTGAATCTTCATGCCTTAAAAACATACATAAATGTAACATACTCATAAATGCTCGAGTATCTAATTGTTTTGCTCTTGTTTGGTAAACATGTCCCAACCATTTAAGTACCTTGACATAAACTTCTCGATTAAAAAAGGAAATGTATGCTGTTAATGCATCACGAACAAGTGATACAAAATCGGCTAAGATTCCTGGTGGGAATTTCTTGATTGTATCTAAACTCGTAAATGCCTCCAATGCATATAAAAATGTTTGACGATCAAAGGAATATATACCGCCAACTAAACATGCAAAACATCGAGCTAATAATTGATCGCCATAATTTCCAGATTTTCCATAATTTTTAAATTTAAGTATAACACGTTGATAATCACGTTTATATGCTAACACTGTGGCACCTTGATCTAATTCAGGTGTCTTGCCATTTGGTGTTCGTTGAATATGATGCCATCCAACAGGAACTTTCTCTTTTTTTATATGGACAACACCCAAACGAGTAATTGGTGGACCATCTCCACGATGTACACATAGAAATAATGAATGACGACCACGATAAGTCAAATCTGCATCTTTTGATGATGGAGTTCTCAAAATCATCTCAAATCCCAATGGTGGCTGTTATATATGTATATGTATGTATATATTGTAAGATTATATGTATCGTATCATATGATATGGTTGTTTGTACATAAATCATTTCTCAGAAATTAGAGGTTCAATAATTGCGATTTTGCGGTTTATTTTTACATTACAGAGTATAAGTGTTTGTCAGATT
>JACLAD010010911.1_pt1 | contig 13474 bp, 3 predicted proteins | sample 8027901 | NCBI WGS metagenome assembly JACLAD01 (sample SAMN15725071, study PRJNA655200) | protist metagenome | isolation source: fluorescence activated cell sorting (FACS) single amplified genomes of... | place: Spain: Blaines Bay Microbial Observatory, Mediterranean Sea | collected 2016-07-05
ACAAACGCCGACAACTTTCCCAGCACGCTGGAAGGCCTTCACCAAATTTACCTTATCGATCGCTTTGCACCGCCCGACAACCTTCACATATGGTAAAATCTGATCAAACACATCTTCATCACCTTTCAACATCTTCCTTAATGCACAAGACGTCAGTACAATTTCAACATTGCTCATGGATAGAATATCCCCGATACAATACTCATCACACGTTGAGATATCGGTGAAAATGAGGTTTTTGCTTGTGGTATCAGTAGAAATAGTGCGGATGCGTTGATATTGGTCGACATCGTTACTGATACTGCTGTGATGGATAATCGAATCCATATGATCAACCATCGTAGATGTGTCATCATTGGGCTGATCGACCTCAAAAAGAAAGAGAAAATCAATAATTAAATGGAACAATTGAAAAAATGGCACAACTTGGATTGTTTAAATTCCCTTTCTTGAACCATGTGACCGAGAACAATAATTGTATGATTATTGTCACCATATTCAAGGTCATTTGTGTTGTTAGACAGAATGCCGACCTGCTTTCCAATGAATATTGCGGACTGTACGTCATCGCCTGTAGCAATAATTGATGGGATGTTAGCGTTACTTAATTCATTCAGAACTTGCCTCGCTTCAGGTTTGACTTGATCATGGAATACGAGGAAACCCATAAATGTCAACTCCCTCTCCAGATCGGATCGCTTTGCTGTAAATACATTAATATCACACAACTCCCTTACTCCCATACCAAGGATGTAATTCTGGCCGTTTTCCTCCTGCAGATGCACTTCATACTTCTCCCGGCAATCAAAAGGTACCGTCCCGGCTTTACTCTTCGATAAAACGCCTTCAAACGCACCCTTGATGAACAGCAACATCTTATCACCATGCTGTACAACGACACCGCTGGTATTGGTGTCACTGTCAAATGGTAATGTGCGGATGATCTCCATTGGTTTTGTATGGTCATTTGCAGTGATATGTGGTGGTTTGAATTGCCATTTCGTTGAGTTTAGGATGGATAAATCAATGTTGCTTCCCTGTAGATTTCCATCGTTATCCAGAGAGCAAGCGTGACACGATCCAAGTGCTGCACGCCATAACTGACTCAGCGAGTCCGTCCAGCACAATCGCTCATGCGTGCTGGTAAAATAATTGACAATCGGCTCAAACCTCGCACAGGATGAATAAATATGGTCGGAATCCTCATTATCCTCGTGGAATACTGGCACGACGTACTTGATGTTCATATCCCCCTTGGTGAGTGTCTTTGTTTTATCGAAGATAAATGTGTTGACATATCCAGCAACTGGTAACGAGCGAATGTAATTTGTGGCGATACCTAACCTCTTCAACATCCTAGCCGCGAACTCCCTGCTCCAAAGCCATGCGTGTACAAACATCGTCAAATTAGCACATAATAGATATGCATCCCTCGCTATTATCCGACTGAAGAAATAGTATATCGTTGCCAAACACCTCACAGCGCCAGGGGTAGACGCTGGAAAATACGTAACGAGGATTCCAATCGACCGAAATAGGACATTGACAATCTTGACGCAGCAAGCGAAGATTAATAATCTTTGCAGGTTCTTCTTCATCCCAACCACCCTCTCTTGAAATCGTAATGCCAACTGCGTCATCTGCCCCTTAAACGTACAACTTCCAACCTCCGTGCACACGGCGTACGTACCACTCTGAGGACAGTTCAGTATTTTGCTGCCGGCGTATAATTGATGATGCGCGCATAACTGCAACTGACCAAAGATGCATTTTGGACCGGAGAGTGCAATCTTTAATTGTGGGAATGGACTGCCTGTGATTAAGCTCTCATCGATGTAGATGTCGTTGTTTAGTAGGCAAGAATCACAAGGAATAATTTGGTGCGGTACCACTTTATAAATATCTCCAGGAACGATTCCGCTCTCTGGCACCCACGACCACCTCCCATCCCGCAAAACATCCGCACCGTTCTCACATACCGTTGCCATCTGCTTCCTCGAATAAACCTTTGTCGCCCAAACCAAACTTGCAACTAACATTCCAACTTGCACGAGATCATAAAACCGATACGGACAATAAGGTAAAGCGAACGTGCCAAACACGAGGGCGAAGAGAACCGGGTCGTACAGCACTACCTTTGCCAGGGTTCGGTAGATGTTTTGATGTGGGGTGATAGTAGTATTTGGACCAACCATAGCTCTTCGACGTTGGACCGTATCATCGGGCAAACCGGTCTTGATCTTTTGCACGGCTTGGCGAATTGCGAGGGTTGTATAATCATGCGTTACGAAGGCTTTATGTTCAGTAGAGTATGAATAGCGTACGCCGCCGAAAGTGAAATACGTTTGGCTGTCATCGTATTGGAGGTCGATCACAAAACTCTTTGGCGGGAGGAACGGAGTGTTGGTGTTTGCACATATTGACTTTGGTACGAGACATTTCTTGCCGAGCTTTTTCCCGTTCTTTTTATGCCATAAAGATAAGGACACCGGCATTGCCCCCTGCTCCTCAACAAACACGCATGTGGCATTGTCCAAACCATCCGCTAATACCAAGCCAAACCTGCTATGCTCACCAAGACTAACACTCAACCACAAATACGTCACCGCCTCTACCACAAGCATACTGGCAATAATCGTATACAACAACATCATATTACTAATCGCCCCCGCAGACACAAGATATCCAGTAATAACAGTACCAACCAGTATACAAAACCAGAAGATGTACAATGCCGTGCATGGCCACCAGGTGCGGTATAATGTAACCTTGAGATTGCGCTGGGCTTGTAACGGTGGTATGTGGTCTTTGGACTGGTCTGGTTCAATCGTATCGCGGCTGCCATTTCTCGCGATTACACTCTCCCGGCTGATCACGCTCTCTTCACAATCGATATTTTCGTGATCCTGCGTTATGTACTTATACCTCACCGCAACATATAAGGCAAACGCAGTGATAAACAACAAATGTGCCAAGCACCACAATACCCCGGGAACGACAGGTATCGTACCAATCCATGTGGACAAACTTGTCCTATCCCTCCAAGAACTTGGCACTCCTCCAGTTGTTTTCACGTGGAAATCGTTCAACTGACCTGCATTTAACGTACTTGGAGATGGGAATCCGCCATCTTCGAGAACGGGATCGGTGGTTAGGAAGTAATCTGGGTTGTTGGACGGCTGGAGAAATGCTGTTCCATACGGTTTGATTGCTGCACCAACCGCAGCGTCTTGAAGCAGCTGCGCATCTACACCGTTCACAATCCCCCTTCCGACAAGCTGCTTCTGTCCGGCAAACTGCAGCCAGTAACTAACCTGCAACCCGGGGTTGTAAAAGTTGTATTCTGGTGAGAGGTTGATGTCGTAATCGATTCTCAATTTGAATTCTTTCTCTGTTTCCTCAAGAAAGGATGTCTCGGCTGGGGAACCATTGAATGACTTCATTTCGATTGCCGTTTCAAGATCTTCGCCGCGGGGAGATTTCTTCTTGGGTGTGCCATCGAAATGACGTTCATCATATGGTGTATATGGGCAGAAAGAACAAGCATGGTCCTCGATCCCGTGCACTGCGGGTCTACCAAGTAGGAAATTATCGAATGAAGGGTTTTTCCTCATCTCTTCAAAACCCTTTCGTGAATGCTCTGCCGATAAGGCTGCGAGCGATGGACTTGGCAATCTCGTCGACGGCGCTCGGTCTTCAACCGGCTGTAAATCATCTGAATCTGACCATGCTGCTGATGCTAACGGATCGCTTACTCCTGAAAATGGTTCGCCCTGAGGAATGTCTGGAAATTGCTCCGGCGTTTCTAACAAATCTGCGCCAAGAATTCGTTCCGCGATGTCTCGAAACTTGTGGGTTTTGTATGCGAATGCGTATAACCATTTGTATAAAAGCCAGCGGTTAAGATCCAACTCTTGGGGAGTGATGCGAAGACTGAACTCGATGCCAACCATAAACTGTACTTCCAAATCAAGTAATTCGCTGTTCGTTACTCCAATAAATCTGCTGAAATCTTTGTTTCGGATGATATATTTGTCTTCTCGTTCTTGAAGCGTCTTCATAGATACCATAAATGCAGCTAACCACAATCGATGTACATTCAAGTTGTCAATCCGGGTGTTACCCTTGATCCATCTGATGAGCAGGAGTAGCGCGTAAAGAAAAAGTATATCGTCCGTCTCTCGCCGGATGTCACGGAAACTCAGTACATACTTCTTCAGATCTGGTTGATTATCAGGATGCAACTCGAACTTGCTCTGTAATCTAATATTTTCCCGGCGCAGCTTTATGTTATCTTCAGAACCAAACCCGCGGTCAAATATTGTTGGTTTTCGCACTTGGGTATCCTGTGAAATCACCCCATGTTCAAGATACCATGCCACTGCAATCGGTAGCGAATGAGCGTTTGTTCGCGGTGAATCTTCTGTTTCTTGGTGTTGACCGAATTTAGCAACAATATCCACGTCCTCGGAGCTAGCAAGCAGCGGAGAAATTTTCTCGTTTCGTTGGCGCGCCTCATTTAGCTCTTGCAGAAGCTGGTGAAGGCCGAAACTCATTTCGGGCCTCGCCGGGCCATCATGCAGAGGTAAATCTGGCATGGATCGTCTGGCGTTGGCCTCCTCGAGCTTTAGTCTTGGAACGAGTGGAACGGAAGATGCCTGCCGGGAATTCCGCTTTTTCATTATGCTAGTAATACTTACTCGCGGGTCACTTGACAAGGCCAAAGGCGATGGCGATCCGGAGCTGCTGTAACTTGTGTCGCTCATAACATCCATGACATCCATAACATCCGGAGAAGAAATATTGCTTTGATAAATATTGATTGGCTCACTCTCACGCCGTGCCCATTTTGTATCCGCGTCGTCGGATGAGGGGTTGCTTTGATATTCGCTATTATATAATGCATTATATTTGATCTTCAACTTCGGCATTTTGTCAGGGTAAGGCATCCACTCGTCTTTATCTAACGGAAACTTTTTTCTGATTTTCAATGCTAATTCTGGATGATATCTCTCAAGAAAATCCCATGCGGTTTCCTGATCCTTGTTTGGCAATCGTGGATCTGCGCCATGGCGAACCATATCATCGATTACGTCCGCTATACATTTTTCATCACAGGTCATAGATCTGCACACGATCATCAGCGGCGTCATATCGGAAAAAATAAATTCATTCAGACGCTCAACGCTTTTGGCCGTCTCCCTGTAGATCTGAGGGATGTCCGACTTTTGGATTGCCATGACGAAACCTAAATGTGGACTGACCTTACTCTTTTTGAACATGCACGTTGGCGCGGCAATGGTCACGCCTAACATGCGTGTCTGCACAAAAGTGGATTCAATGGTTGCTTTCGGCTGGGGATCAGCAGAAGGAGACCTGCGATCACTCGAGGTTTGTTCTGGATACTTCTCAACCAAACCCTCCACATGCATGAGAAGCACCTCACTAACATCTACATGACCTTCTGCTTCAGCGATTTCAAGGGCAATGTAAATTTGTTTTCTGTCAGTGCAATCGCGCAGAAACTGTCGCACTTGTTCCGGCTGATTATTTCGTACCGCGTCGAACAGGTGAGAGGCTCCGGATCCGCCTATCAAAGGCGTGGGCTCCCCTGATATGTTCGAAGATGCATACAAAGAATCCGGTGTCCTCGATGGTGGCCCTTCACTACCAGATGGCGAATAATTGCCCTTCAAATAATTGCCTACTTCCGAAAATTCAACATTCAATGATGAAGGACTATCCTCGACAGATGTTTGAACGGCGGCCGTGGGACTTGCTAGTGGGGTCGACATTCTGGACTGAGCGTCTGCGACATCTTTGCCCGGGATCGCTACACTCAAACCTCCGTGTCGTTTGCTGAAACCTTCCGGAGACACGTTGTGAGGGAACTGTGCGCCTGGAAAGGGAGAAGCACTACCATCACTTGATCTTGCGTGCGCCCCGAGAGGCGTGTCTTCTGTCCAATCAGTGTTGGATCCATCATCTCCACGTCTATCTCCCACATCGCTGGACCCTGACCAATCTTGGTTCGCAATATTAGGATTTCCACCTTGTATTTCTTCTTGTTCGGAAACAATGTCCATGACGTAATCCTCGTTCAACGTGTGCCCTTTGCTGGGAGGTCGCGAACTCGCAGGCTCGGGCAAGCCAAATATCGATTTCTGCACTCCCGATGGAGGAGGGCTGGTTGGATGCGCGCTCTGTGCTGACTGCGATTTATCTTCTGACATCACATCGGGAACACTGCTATGTCTCGGAATTCCAAAGTCGCCTGTACAAATCAAATCAAAAATACGATGATTTAAAGATGAAAGAGGAAGAATTGTTTTAATAAATTATGAAAAATGTACCTAGATAATCCATGTTCATATCATTCAAATTCAAAACGTGTCTTGTATGACCAGACGCGCTAGACTCTTTGCTTGGTCTCCGGCTGCCATTCATATCCTTCAAAAAATCAAGGGCCGTGGGAGAGGACTCTTCTTCACCGGGGTCGGCCCTAGAAGATATTCCGTCTAGATTCAACTCTATTTTGGGGCGTGCTCGTTCCTGAGGATTGGCTTCCGCGGGGGTAGATTCTGTGGGCTGCTGTTGGCTCGTCGGTGCGGTCTCCTCCTCTGCACGGGCGGCGGTTTCGCGTACGTAATTCTCGTGATTATTTTTCCAATTCTGAAGCTCCTCTTTCAACCGATTTTTTTCCGCAATAACTTCTTCTAATTGTTGTTCCATCACGGTTGACCGAGTTGATGGACTAGACGGTGAAATAGGTTGAGGTGCGCTGAATTGCGGCTGGGGTTTATTGATTTCGAGGTTTTCGATGTGCTTCTGTAATTCAATATTTTGCCGGCGTAGCTTTTCGTTATCTACGGACATAACCTTCAATTTCTCAAAACATTCGAATTTCTCCTGCCCGTCGTTCTTTCTCTTGTTGGTTTGGGGTGGTGCGGTTGATTGTTGTGATTCCCTTTTTGGAAGGTAGAGTTCTTCCAGTCGTTTATTGCGAGAGGATTGGTATTTCTCTCTTTGTCTTTCATAATTCATAAATTGGGGCGTGCTGCGCTTTTCTTCTGCGATTTCATTGCCTCTCTGCTTGATGTAGTCGATTCCAGATTGAAGAACGTCCGTGCTGTCCGAATCGACCGGTAGTAACACATTAGCTTCCATCTTCACCTTGACACGCTTCGGTACTTTGAGTTCTTCGCGACTTGGATTCTGCAGCCAATTATCCAAGATCGGAGGAACATCTGCATACTGGGCTAACGGAACCACACTAAAAACAAAAGAAATGAATGTAATGATTCCCTAAACAAACATGTTTGAAAAATCTTACTCTGCAGAAGCAACTGTAAGGGCAGGGATGAAAAACTTCATTTTATTTCCTTATTCAAAAAATTAATTCTCAAAAACGATGTAATTGACTGATCCTACAAAATGTAAACCTTGAATGCGGTATTTGCATTACAAAACGCCAAGTTCTTATCAAAACTGATTGCGTTATTATCAGAAACGATTCAACGCAGACAGAAAGATGCTATAGAAATAGCTAGAATATATGGTAAAGGATGTGTATGTGGACCAAACCAAATCATATGTTTCAAAACTTGAATTGAGTTATCGACGTCAACATTGCAGCCCAACGTCACAACACGACAAAATACGTAGAATTTATGTTTTTAAAATACGTAAATTCAATATCTAAAACTATGACTAACAACAACAACTATGAGACTTATTGACCCCAACACCATGCGAAATACGGTCAAGACAACACTGCAGCAAGCGTGGTCGAGAAAATCAATTGTGATTCTAAATGAGGTCCACACTTTAGAGAGCGTGGTCAAGAAAATCGGTTCAAAAATAATATTGAATCAGAATTACTAGCTTGAATTCCCTTGTGAAACATATGATAATAATAAAGATGGGATCGCACTTACAAAAGTAGTAATCGCAAGAATAATCGACACTTGCCAACGAACATACGTAGGAACACAATTGTGAGGTGCGTGGCACTCATGGCGCCAAAAACTTGAAGGGAAGATGCTGATCACCAAGGGTTGTGGAACTGGCATGCCAGACGGAAGTTGCCCATCATGAAATCTACATCGAGACTCTGCTGTTGGCCTAGGTACGCAAAAACTTTCCCCTAACTTGCGATTCAACGCAAGCACTTGAGGTCCATACAAACATGAACCGGTGAATCGGTAGGAATGCGTGTTATCGCAATTTATACCAAGCCAACAAGAAAATGTTGAAGGTCCGCTCCACAGCAACAACAAAACGAATAATTTTATAGAACAAACGACGGCAACGAGTACGCCAAGTTGCGACGCAGTACCATGGCATCGCCGTTGAGCCAGGAATGCACATAAAATGAACGTACACAACATCCAGATGGAAGCCAAGCACATGACCACAACTTCTGGCGTGTTGATCCGAATATCATACAAGGCCGTAAATCCCGACTGAGATACCCACTGAAGGTCTTCAAATCGAATGGACGCATTTTTCATCGCGACCACTCTGAGAACGATAAAACCGCCAAAACAAATCGCCACTTGAGACAAAATCCAAATGGCAAATGAAGGACGCATGAAATCTCGAACACTTGAGGTACAATGCAATTGCAAACTTCGAGGTAACAATGGTATCGATAACGCGAGAAATACAATGAAGAACAACAAGACATTATCCGTTCGCAAAAGCATTGACGAATGCAACACTTGACGTGCACCTTCCAAAATCATTCTGCCGAACGTTTTGAATAGAACTTGAAGAACCCCGAACAGAAACGCAATGATGGTATTTGCCATACAGGTCTGGCCATGCGCTAATACGGTGGTGACAACATCAACAGATGCATCTGAAGTCGAAAACGAAGACATACTAGAAAGATCCTGATCGCCATTGAGGGAAATTCCGATGTCCGCAACGGAGAGGGCAGGGCCGTCGTTGTAACCGTCTCCACAAAATCCGACAACATTACCTTCCTGTCGAAGCATCTCAACCACCTGTGCTTTGTCCGACGGCGACATTCTGCTGCAAACTCGTAGATTTGGAAGAATTCTTTTGAACATATCGGAGCTCTGCCCGTTGTGCTCTTCAATGGCAACTAGCTGTTGCAAGCGGCATAATGCAGGTCCAGTTAGAACCAAATTCAATGCGCCCGGTTTTGCATTGAACACTAATTGTTGATCGACGACTTCATTAGTTTGTGCGTTTCTCCATACCACACTATGAGGCTGTGCGTCTCCAGCACAAACGTGACCATCAACTTCTAAATCTGAAGAGATCGAGTCGGACTCTTCTTCGATCGTTGGCAACACACGTATATCTTCTTGCTCATCAGGATGCCAATCGAAATCTCCTGGTTGATCGCCGATGATAAACCTATTAGTCCAAAGCGCTGGGGTTTTGATGTGCTTTTTCGGCTCAAGTGGCGGCAGAAGGTGGACCTCACCAATGATTGTTGGTACGTACACATCCGTGTGCTGAGAAATGATGCCTACTTGTCTAGCAACGTCAATCGCAGTTTGAGTATGATCTCCTGTTGCCATGACAGTACTTCTATTTGTGCTGTGTAACTGATTGATGACGTCGGCAGATTCTGGTCGGACACGATTCGTGAACAACAATAGCGCAACCATATCAAGATCGTCAATTAATGTTTTGCGCGGTATCTTTTTAAGCTTGCGCAACACACTTGGATCCAACTTCCTCATAGCCAAAGACGTGGAATACTTGCCATCTGTCGAAATACGCAGCGCTTTTTTTCGATCGAACATCGGATTACATCGAGATAATATCGATTCCAGGCCGCCTTTAACGAACAATAAAACTTCCTCACCATGCTGGACAATGACGCCGCTGGTGCCGTCACTCGCGTCGAAGCAAATAGTATGCAACACCTCAATCGGACGGCTGGAACTGCCCTCGGGTGGAAGAATGTACAATATGGAATTGAAATCCTGACTTGCCAATTTCCATCCGCTTGCGACAAACATAGTTTTTTCAAGAGAGTTGCCGTGCGTTTCCCCATTTGGCGCATGGATCAACCGGTGGCAACAAGCCATTGCCAAATCGATATCGGGCGTGACCTTACGCTTGAAATCCTCACAGGATAAAGGATCTTGAAATTCGACGGCGCCAGCTGGTATGACGGACGACAAACACATTTCAGACTCCGTCAGAGTACACGTTTTGTCAAATACCATCACATTCACTCGCCCCGCAACAGGTATAGATTCAAGAGTCTGGCAAGTAATACCAGCGCATTTCAAACGGTGGCGTGCCACGTACCGACAAACAAAATAGCACAATAAAATCACGCCGCAATCAATGCAAAACCATGGTAATTCATTATACAGAAAATCCTGTGTCACAAACAACAATACGATAACAGCTTGGACACCTCCTGGTACATCCGTGCCTTGAAAATTGGCAACTCCAAAATGACTTGAACGCGAAATCCACATGGAAAGATATACAACAAATACCAAACAGAGGACCACGCGAAGTTGACGTCGAAACTGTTCGGCCGCTGTGCAGGTGCCTTCTATGTGTACTGGCTTGTGCAACATTTGCCCTTGTTGCGATGATCCATTCACGCGGGTAACAACTGCAATAGTTTGAGAATGAGCATACAAGATTCGACCGCCTCCCCATATGCGATTATACGGATATAATTTCGTACCATTCTTTGATTTTTTGTGAACTAATGGATACTTTTCTTGAGGATTAAGATCTCCTGTCAATCCAACCTCTTGAACAACAGCGCTATTTGTCAAAAGTACTAAATCAACTCGAGCAGGAATCGTTAGTTCACCGGATAGATACGTAATGTCGCCAGGCACCAACTGCGCTGAAGACATCCATTTCACTTGTCCATCTCTCAACACCCGAATATGTGGCTCACTATTTGGTACGCCATGCTTTGGTCGGGATGATATGTAGCAACACGATACCAACAGAAAAACGAGAAAACTCAATACCCAAAAGATGTCCCAGCGCGGAACAACCACCAAACAGGATGCAAAAGTAATCAGAACATATGGCCGAAACAACACATGCAAACAGGCCAAGGACCATCGAACAATATCGGACGGACCTAGAATTTCATTGCCCGCGTACCATTGACGACGAGCTGCAAGCATTGAGGACATGCCGCTTCTCAAACGAAGGTTTGCGAGACGAATGGCTTCCCATTCAAAATCATATTTTTCAAAATACAGCAGGTCTGGATTCCACACGTACTGAACACCTCTGTGCACAAAACGTACAATGGGTTGATCCGCGTCACTCGTAAAACTGCTTTGACATCTCACACAGGCCAAACTCTTGCTCACCTGGATAACATCGGCAGAATCAATATGTTGTCCAGAATTTGTTGGTGGGCCAATCAGGATTGGATTGCACTGGTGGGCTGGATGCAAAGCTCGTGTAATGACCTGATCCCTGGAATATGATTTTGAAATCGAAAAGCAAGACCCAGCAGTGGCCTGTTCGCTCACGCCGTATTGCCTTGTTGAAAGTGCTGCGGATACATTATGCTGCTGCTGCTCAATTTCATTTTTCTTTTCTAGAATTCTATCCTCAGTTGTACTTGGATCTGCCACATTCGCCGCATCAGAAACCACTGATACAGCTGTTGCTGTCCCATGCCTCGGCTCATACTCTTCAACTATGACATGAGACGCGTGAGCGGCATCGACGACAACCCTAAGCATTGCTGTTCTAAGAAAATCAAATCGTTGTGCGCAAATGAAAAAGCAAATCTCAAAAATAAGCAATGCTAGAATGCAATTCATATAGAAAGGATATTGTGGGGAATCCAACAAGGGCTGAGACCAGAAATTGCTTGATACAATGGTCCCAAATGAACGGGCATCAAAATGTAAGAGATAAACAAACACCACAGTGGCGACAAACAGTACAAACCATGCTGAACCCAACACAATTGCAAACAAGGATCGTCGCATCGGTACCACACGTAGCATCGGATTGGGGCCACAACCATGGCCTTTTCGCATATTGACCCCTGCCTGTTCGCACTCTCTTCTCCTATCATCAAGCAATGTATTGTTCTTTTGATTAAAAAAATACAAAAATATCAAGTATACCATGGTTGACAATGCGAGAGCTGCATGAATACCAGGTAATATCCAAGTCCATTCGCGCCAGCGTCCAATCCAATACCGAAGACTGCTAGCATCCACCTCGACTTCTTGTTGAATTTGGCGAATTCTTCGATCTACGACTATCCTGCCGGTGCCGCTGGGACCTCTCAACTCTTGCTTTTGCAATGGGGCGTTGTGATAATCACTTTGTATAAATGCGGTCTGTAATTTTTGGTGATCAGCGGAAACGTGGTCTTTTGTATTTACAATATCTTGCATGAGTTGGCGGGAATCCCTGTCAAGAAAAAAACTGTACGCCCCAATTTGATGACGCTCAAGAAATATCTCGACGGAAACGGAACATGATGTTAAGATCCTTTTCGTTGTCCAGCTCCGCTTAACAAATTCATTTTCAGTGGTGCATGAAAGCTTGATCGCACTGCTACTTTTTACGAACGACTTCAATATTTTGCGCCAACGGCCGAGGGTTAGTGACGCAAATGCTGCCTTGAAAAATGTAGATTCACTTACATGGACGCCGCCAAACACCTTCGTGACACGTCCGAATGAAGAAAGAAACTCGACCAAGTCCTCGCAGCCTTCACAATTATTCGGAGTTTGATCTTCGCCCAATCCAGACAAGACCAATGCAACTGCATTTCGGACTTCGTCGTCATTCGGTGCTTTTCTGAAATATAAATAATGAACATCAGATAAATGTAGCGTAGTGGTTCGATCCTCATGATGCCCAAGGCCACTTGGCCAATAAACATGCTGATATAAAACTGGAAAATCTTCTGCAACATTTTCACGAAGATCAGTTGCGCCGGGTGCATATTTTTCAATCTTACGTGAGCTGAGCGCCGACACAGATGGTGCTCTGGCATTGCCGAACTGGCGCATGTTGCCTCGATTGGGATGTTTCGAAGCGCCGTTGCTCGACCCGTTTTTGTTACCAAACCTGTCATCATCTGCACTTGGAGTGAAATTATTGTCACAACCCCCGGCACCTGAGGTCGGACGCGGACTGGGATCATCCGAATCTCAAAACAAAAAAGACAACAAATCAAAGATAAACAACGGGCAACGAAATTGTGAGAACATTTCATCACGCGAATTAATGAATTACCTGATGAGCTCGACGAAGTTTCGTAACCAGTTGAAGATGACCCGCTTTGCATTGTAATCTCGTTGTCGCGTGCTGCGGCATCCAAAGAGTTGCGACGCCCCCTGTCTGGATTTTTTTTATAATCAACTGACTTTGAATCAGCAGAACGAGACCTTCGATGACGCGAGGTTTGTTCTGCGGGAACCTTGATCAAACCATCCACGTGATGACGCGAGGTTTGCTCTGTGGG
>JACLAD010001817.1_pt1 | contig 13465 bp, 10 predicted proteins | sample 8027901 | NCBI WGS metagenome assembly JACLAD01 (sample SAMN15725071, study PRJNA655200) | protist metagenome | isolation source: fluorescence activated cell sorting (FACS) single amplified genomes of... | place: Spain: Blaines Bay Microbial Observatory, Mediterranean Sea | collected 2016-07-05
TTCGAGCCAGCTTTCTTCGAGCGCCTCAAGGTCCGTGCTGAACCGCGCCTTGTCCTTGCCCAGAGAGATCAGTTGGTCCGGCGGGCCGTCATAGACCTTGGGGTCGGCAAGCTGGGCCTCGATCTTGTCGATCTCGGTCTTTAGGCGCTTCATCCTGTTTTCGGCGTCAGTGATCTTTTTCTTGAGCGGGGCCAGCTCCGCCCGCCGCGCCGCCGCCTCCTGGCGGGACTGTTTGCGATCATTCACGCCCGGTCCGCCATTGCCCGATTTGCCGTCCTTGTTCGAGGTGATGCTGCGCTGGTAGCTGTCCAGATCCTCGTCCAGCTCGCGAATGCTGCCGTTCTCGGCAATCCAGAGCGTGTCGCAGGTGGCCTCGATCAGATGCCGGTCGTGCGAAATGATCAGCACGGCGCCCTGATAGTCGTTCAGGGCAAAGACCAGCGCGTCGCGGCTATCTATGTCGAGATGGTTGGTCGGTTCGTCCAGGATCATCATCGAGGGGCCCGAAAAGGTGATCAGCCCCATCAAGAGGCGCGCCCGCTCGCCACCGGAGAGGTTTTTGGCCTTGGTGTCCATGCGCGACGTGGTCAGGCCCATCTGCGCCAGCCGGCTCCGGCGTTTTGCCTCATTGTCGAGCGGCATCAGCGCGGTGACATGTTCCAGTGGCGTCTGCTCGGGCTTGAGCTTGTCCATCTGGTGCTGGGCGAAATGGGCGATATCGAGCTTCTTGTTGATCTTGAGCTGGCCGTCCATCACCGGAATGTCGCCGGCCAGGAGCTTGGCAAAGGTCGATTTGCCATTGCCATTGACGCCGATGAGCGCGATGCGCGCATCCGGATCGATGCGCTGGGTGACGTTGCGCAAGATCACCGTGTCGCCATAGCCGGTCGAGACCTTGTCCAGCGTGATCATCGGGGTGGGCAGATCCACCTTGGGCTGCTGGAACTGGAACGGGGCGGCGTGCTCGTCGAACATGGCCTCGGGCGGCTTCAGTTTTTCGATCATTTTGACGCGCGCCTGCGCCTGCTTGGCCTTGGTGGCCTTGGCCTTGAAGCGGTCGACGAACTTTTGCAGATGCGCAATCTGATCCAGCGTCTTTTCCCGGCTCTTGTTATTGAGCTCCATCTGCATGCGACGGGTCTCTTCAAAGGTGTCGTAATTGCCTTTGTAAAAGGTCAGCTTGCGGTGCTCGAGATGCACGATTGAACTGACCGCCTTGTTCAGGAGGTCACGGTCGTGGCTGATCAGAAAGACCGTGTAGGGATAGGTGGCCAGGTATTTTTCCAGCCACAGCGTACCCTCAAGGTCGAGATAGTTGGTCGGCTCGTCGAGCAGCAGCAGGTCGGGCTGCGAAAACAGCACTGCAGCCAGCGAAACGCGCATGCGCCAGCCGCCGGAAAGCTGCCGGGTCGGCGCATTCTGGCGGTCCTGCTCGAATCCCAGGCCTTTGAGAATGGAGGAGGCGCGCGCCTCGGCGCTATGCGCGTCAATATCGGCAAGGCGCATATGGATTTCGCCGATCCGGTGCGGGTCCGTCGCCGTCTCGGCCTCGGCCAGAAGCGCCGTGCGCTCCTTGTCGGCGGCCAGCACCACCTCGAGTACGGTTTCTTCGCCCGCCGGAGCTTCCTGTGCAACAGCGCCGATACGCGCCTTTTTGTTGACCTCGGTCGACCCGCTATCAGCGCTGATATGTCCCTGGATCAGGTGAAACAGCGTGGTCTTGCCGGTGCCGTTCTTGCCGACAAAGCCGGCCTTGGCGCCATCTGGGAGCACCAGCGCAGCATCCTCGAACAGGGGGCGGCCCTGAATGCGGTAGGTGAGGTTATTGATCGTCAGCATGCCATAATCTCGCCGACCCGATAAGCAAGGTCGGCGGTCCATAAAGTCGTTTGCAGTTGTTGCTGTGCCAATACAGCGCGCCCGAGGAGATGTCTAATGCGCAACACCATGGCTACCATACCGCTGTCGCTGGCCGCAGCTCTGTGCTGCAGCGCCGTGCTGGCTCAGGAATCGGCCAGCTTTTCCCAGCTTTCTGCCTGCCGGATCGATGCCGAACGCATCCTGTTGCGCGCGACATTTGATGGCAGCCCCTGCTGGGCGGTGGAGCCCGCACAACTTTCCGAGCCGCGCGGCACTGGCGTCGCGGTCCACCTGCCCACGTCTAGCACGGCAGAAATCTGCACCATGAACATCGTGCCCGTCAGCACCGAACAGGTGATCGAGGCGCCCGAGCCGATTGTCGACCTTGATGTGACGGCCGCCACGCCGCAGAACGACGTGATGGCGCAAGGTGTGATCGAGGTAAGCGAAGGGCAGGGTGACTGCCTTGAGGCAAAGGGCTGATAGGGCGGCAAGTTGCCGTCTTGCACCTTACACACGCACCCGCTAAAAGGCGCCACCTTTCCAAACGCATCAAGCAGGAACATACCGCCATGGCGCTCGAACGCACCTTCTCCATCATCAAGCCCGATGCCGTCCGCCGCAACCTGATCGGCAAGATCGTCGCCAAGTTCGAAGAGAACGGCCTGCGCCCCGTCGCCATGAAGAAGATCCACATGACCCGCGAACAGGCCGAAGGCTTCTATGCGGTCCACAAGGAACGCCCCTTTTTTGGCGAACTGGTCGAGCAGATGATTGCCTCGCCGGTTGTCGTGCAGGTCCTGGAAGGCGAAAACGCCATCCTCAAGAACCGCGAAATCATGGGCGCCACCAACCCGGAAAACGCCGCTGAAGGCACTATCCGCAAGGAATTTGCCCTCTCCGTCGGCGAAAACTCCGTGCACGGTTCGGACGCTCCGGAAACCGCTGCCCAGGAAATCAAGTTCTTCTTCTCCGACGACGAAATCGTTGGGTGAGGCCCGACGGCTGGCCAGGGCCAGCCGGCAAATCGCTCCGGTGGAGCGATTTGAGGGACGTACGCCCTGAGCCCCGCGGAGGGCCGGGCCGATGTCTCCGCCAGCGCAAATTCCAGGCCGCCCGCCGGGCGGCCTTTTTGCTTGTTCGTGCTATAAGGCACTGAACTCTACCCGGGTCACTCCGCCACAAGGGCGGAACCCCATTGATCGACACCAGTAATCGGTCGGAGCATCCCGCAGCATCGGGGCACGGCACGCATGGTGTAATCCGCTCCGAAAGAACTGCATTGTCCCTACCCGATACCATTATTGCCCCTATCGCCCAGGCCCTCGTGGCCAAGGGCTATGACAGCCTCACCCCGGTACAGGCTGCCGTCATCGAAGAAGGCGCGGATGGGCGCGACCTTCTTGTCTCCGCCCAGACCGGCTCGGGCAAGACCGTCGCCTTTGGCATGGCAATCGCGCCGACCCTGTTGGGCGACGACCTCATTCTGCCGGCCCCCGGCGCACCGCTGGCACTGGTGATTGCGCCGACCCGCGAACTGGCCATGCAGGTCCGCCGCGAGCTCGACTGGCTCTATGCCACTATGCACGCCCAGACCGCCGCCGGCGTTGGTGGCATGGACCAGCGCACCGAGCGCCGGGCGCTTGAACGCGGCGCCCATATCGTCGTTGGCACGCCCGGGCGCCTGCGCGACCACATCACGCGCGGCGTGCTCGACACCTCGGCGCTGCGCGCCGTAGTGCTCGACGAGGCTGATGAAATGCTCGACCTCGGTTTCCGCGAAGACCTCGAATTCATCCTCGCCGCCGCGCCGGAAGATCGCCGCACCCTGCTGTTTTCGGCGACAGTGCCCAAGCCCATCGCTGAGCTGGCCAAGACCTTCCAGCGCAATGCCCTGCGCATCACCGCCGCCAGCTCCGGCTCGCAACACGCCGATATCGACTACAAGCTGATGTCGGTGCCCGCCGCCGAGCGCGAGAACGCCGTCATCAACACGCTCCTCTGGTACGAGAGCACCAATACCATCGTCTTCGCCTCGACCCGCGAGGCGGTGAAGCATCTCTCGGCCCGGCTGCACAATCGCGGCTTTGACGTGGTCACCCTCTCGGGCGAACTAAGCCAGGCCGAGCGCACCAGCGCGTTGCAATCCATGCGCGATGGCCGGGCCCGCATCTGCGTCGCCACCGACGTTGCCGCCCGCGGCATTGATCTGCCCAATCTCGATCTGGTCATTCACGCCGACCTGCCGATGAACGCCGAAACCCTGCTGCACCGCTCGGGCCGCACCGGCCGGGCAGGGCGCAAGGGCACCTGCGTGGTCATTGCCCCGGCCCACCGCAAGCGCGTGGCGCTCTCCATACTGCGCACCGCCAAGGTCGATGCCGAAAACATTGCCCCGCCCAGCGCCGCCGACATTGATGCGCGTTACCGCGAACATATCCTTTCGGCCGAGACGCTGAGCGCGCCGGCCACCGAGGACGAGGCGCCGCTGGTCAGCCAATTGCTCGAGCGCCACAGCCCCGAGGCGATTGCCGCCGCCTATGTGCGTCTGCAACTGGCGGCGCGGCCAGTGCCCGAGGATGTGACCGCGATGGCGCCCGATGATTTCGGTTCGCGCGAGCCGCGCAGCCGCGAGGCCTTTGCCGGCGGAAGCTGGTTCAAGGTCAATCTGGGCCGCAAGCAGCGCGCCGAGCCGCGCTGGCTGCTGCCGATGATCTGCAAGGCCGGTGGCGTCACCAAATCGGCCATCGGCTCGATCCGCATTTTCGACACCGAGAGCATTTTCGAGATCGCCGCCGACAAGGTGGATAGCTTCCTGCGCAATGTGGGCAGCAATGGCACCGGCGAAAAGGGCGTGCATATCAATGCTGTTGATGGTCCGGGCGAGCGCTCCGAGCGTCCGCAGGGCAAGCGCCGCCCGCCCGGCCCGCCGGAAAAGTTCGATCCGATGAAGGCCCGGCCCGAGCGCGCTGACCGCAAGCAGCGCTATGGCTCGTCCAAGCTGCGGGCCGACGACTTCGAGCAGCCCGCAGAGCGTCCAGCCACACGCCGGGCGACTCGGCCCGTGGAGCAGCCGGCAGAACACGTCACAATCCGCCCGGCCAAGTCGACAAAATCGACCCCCAAGGACAAGGGCAAGCCCAAATGGTCAAAGCCCGCCGCCGAAGGTGACGCCCGCCCGCCCAAGAAGAAGGCCGCCAAGGCCAAGGACCACAAGAAGAACCGCAGCGAAATCTAGCTGGACACGGGCTGGGGCTCCAAACGCCCCAGCCGCCCCAGATTGCCGCCCAGCATGATGCCGGCGCCGATGACCGCCACGCCGCCGCCGACCAGCAGCGCAAAGCGATAGTTCCCGCCCGAGGTCAGCACGCCAAAGGCGGTGGCGCCGAGCAGATTGCCGGCAATGGCGACCACATCCATCAAGGAGGTTGAGAGGCCCACCCGGCCTTTGATGGCCTCCTGGATATAGGAGATGTTGATGCTCATCGGCGCCGCCGTGCCTAGGCCATTGAGGATCAGCAGCCAGTAGAACACTGTCATGTCGGTCAGAACCGACGCCAGCGCGAGGAAGAGGGCAATCACCAGGCCCGCTGCGGCCGCAAGGTTTCTTTGGTCAGCTTCGTCGTCAGCCAGCCCCAAAGCAGCATGCAGGGCACTTCGGCCAGCGCAGTAACACCGGCGTAAAAGCCGACATCGGTGGCCGTGCCATCAAGGTCCGTGACAATGAACAGCGGCACGGTGAAGCTCAGGATCCGCATCGCCATGCTCATCACGATCAGACCGGTCAGCCCGGCGAGCACGCCCAGCGGCAGGGCGAAAGTCGAGAGCAGCGACGCGCCCTCCGCCCGCACCGGCGGCGGGACATGCACATGGGTGGATTTGTCGCTCATCAGCGCCAGGAAAATCCCGGCGATGGCCGCGTAGCTCAGTGATGAGGCCAGATAGACGTCGAAAATGCTGAACTCCGCCGCCACCCAGCCCGCCGCCGGGGGCACGACGACCCAGGCAATGGTGAAGACAGTACGCAGCGCGGTGACCATGAAGTCGGCCCGGCCCGGCATGTGCTTGGAGTAATAGACCCGGACATAGGCGAAACACTGCGAAAAGCATGTGAAGCCGATTGGCATCAAGAGGGCCATGGAGATGGTGAAGCCGGTTTGCGTGGGCCAGAGATAGATCAGCCCATGGCCAGCCACACCGCCCAGCGCTGCGATCAGCACCAGGATGCGGCGGTCAGGCAGCTTGTCGGAAATATAGCCCAGAAACAGGGACAGAAACGTCCCCAGCACCGATCCGACCGCCATGATCGTGGCAAACCAGCCCGGCGACATGCCCAGCGTGTCCACGCCCACCAGCGATGCATAGGGCATGGTGGCGGCATAGGTGATGCCGGAGAAGAACATATTGGCGCCCAGCAGGGCGGTCACGGGCGTGCGGGCAGACGACGGCATCACTCTCCTCCCAAAGAGACCAGAGAGCTATCGCGGCATGCAGGGGATTGTCTATTTAAATCGATTGCGGGTTGTCAGGCACTTTCATGTCGTACTGGCCTGCGCATGCCCTCGACGGGATATCGCTTTCGACGGGAGTTGCATGCGAGGCTGAGACAATTCTGCCACGTTTCCGCATGGAGATTGCCAGACTGGCCTGGTCACATTTGGGCGTGAATTTTGTTGGCGGATCTGAGTTTTAATCAAGCTGTTTCAATGTTCTAGACGCGCAGCGTGAATCAGATTGGCAGGGCGCTAACTCACTTTCTGAAGCTCTTGAATCAATCCCTGAGCCTATCCTGGCCGTCCCGCCCCACTTATGGCGAAATTGTGAATGGCCAAATCACGTCGATTGCGTACCCTTCAGGACAAGGAAATCTGCCGAATTTGCGTCACCGGCCCCGCACCATGGAGATTTAGAGCGTGCCTTTGCGTTGGCAGGAAGTGGCTTTGCCGCTGATTACAATCACCCTTCTCCTTGTCCTCAAGCACATTCCCATAACTGACCATCTGCCGCTGTCCCGGGCGGCCGGCGTGGTGGCCTTTGGCTATGCCGCTTTCCTCGCCCTGCGGCTGCTGCAGCCCGAGGAGGCCGTTGCGGTAGCAGGCGGCTGGGCTGAGCTGCGGCCCTCCATGGTCGAATATTTCGCCTGCTATGGCGCAGCGGCTCTGGCGGCCATCCTGCTCTTTGCCGTGATCATCATGGGCCATGTCGCCGACCCCACCCAGTTGATCGCCACCTATCTCGCAGTGGTGCTCCTGGCGTCCGGCTCGCTCGGCATCGGCATGGCGGGCCTGTTCACCCAGACTCGCTGGGATCATCGCCAGGTGACCCATCGCAACGCCATGGGCCGCGAGACGAAACTGGACTGGGCCGATGTGCGTGCGGTGCGCCCCAATTGGCGCGGCATTACCATCACCGGCACCGCCGGGCGCATCACGTTTTCTCAGTTCCACGCCGGCGCCGCCCAATTGTCCAGGCATGCCAGCACCCGCGCCCGCCGCAATTCCGAGACCGCGGCAAAGGCATTCGCGGCCTGACATTGTCGTGGGTCAGGGGCGGGTCATCACCGTCCCTGATTGCCCCATCACCACAATGCGATTGTCGCGGGGCAGGGGTGGGACTAACCTTGCCCCATGAACGCCCCCATCGCCCAGCGCACCATCCGCTCCGTCTGCCCGCATGACTGTCCTTCGGTCTGCGCGCTCGATGTTGATATTCTCGCCGACGGTACCATTGGACGCGTGCGCGGCGCTAAGGATGATCCCTATACCGCCGGTGTGATCTGCGAGAAGGTCGCGCGCTATGCCGAGCGCATTCATCACCCCGAACGTCTGACCCATCCCCTGCGCCGCGTCGGCCCCAAGGGGGCAGGGCAGTGGCAACGCATCTCCTGGGACGAGGCGCTCGATGAGATCGCCCAGCGCTTCCTTGCGATTGAGGCCGAGCAGGGCCCGGAGGCCATCTGGCCCTATTTCTATGCCGGCACCATGGGCCATGTGCAGCGCGACGGCATCGAGCGGCTGCGCGCCCTGCGCGGCTATTCGCATCAATATGACACCATCTGCACCGGTCTCGCCTGGCCCGGCTATATCGCCGGCACGGGCCTGTTGGGCGGGGTCAATCCCGAGCAGATGGCCGAGGCTGATTGCGTTGTCATCTGGGGCACCAATGCCGTGCATACCCAGGTCAATGTGATGACCCATGCCATGAAGGCGCGCAAGACCCGCGGCGCCAAGGTGGTGGTCGTCGACATCTATCGCAACGCCACCATGGACCAGGCCGATATGGGGCTGGTCCTCAGGCCCGGCACTGATGGCGCGCTGGCCGTGGCCACCATGCATGTGCTGCTGCGCGACGGTCTGGCCGATCGCGCCTATATGGCCAGGTTCACCGATTTCTCGCCTGAATTCGAAGCCCACCTCGCAACCCGCACGCCCGAATGGGCGGCCGAAATCACTGGCCTGTCCGTTGCGGAGATCGAGGCCTTCGCCCATCTCGTCGGTAAGACGCCGCGCAGCTTCTTTCGCCTCGGCTTCGGCTTTTCGCGCCAGCGCAATGGCTCGACCGCCATGCATGCCGCGCTCTGCATTCCGGCCATGACTGGCGCCTGGCAGCATCGCGGCGGCGGCGCCTTCCACTCCAATTCCGGCACCTGGGCGCTCGACAAGTCGCGCCTGACCGGCAAGCATCTGCAAAAGGGTACGCCACGCCGGCTCGACATGTCCGAAATTGGCCCGATCCTCACCGGCGACGCAAGGGCGCTGCAGGGCGGTGGGCCGGTGCACGCCATGATCGTGCAGAACACCAATCCGGCCACCGTCGCGCCGGACCAGAAACGGGTGCAGGAGGGGTTCAGGCGCGAGGATCTGTTCCTTGTCGTCCATGAGCAATTCATGACCGAGACGGCCGAACTGGCCGATATCGTGCTGCCGGCCACCATGTTCCTCGAGCACAATGACTATTACACCCGCGGCGGCCACACGCGCGTGCTCTTTGGACCCGCCGTGGTCGATGCGCCCGGCGAGGCGCGCTCCAATCACGAGGTCATCAACGCCATCGCCCAGCGCCTGGGCAGCGACGATCCGATCTTCCGGGCCAGCGACCGCGATGTGGTGGCCGACACGTTTGCGCGGTCCAACTACCCGGCGCTCGAAGAGGTGGAAAAGACCGGCTTCATCGATCGCGGCCGATCCGACGACGATGCCCGCTTCGCCAATGGTTTTGCCTGGCCCGATGGCCGTTTCCGCTTCGCGCCCAATTGGCAGGCCGTTTCGGATATCAAGGGCTATCGCTGGGTCTGCGACCCCGAGATTCTGCCGCGCTTTGCCGACCATTGGGCGATTACCGAGGCAACGGATGCCGAACACCCGTTCAAGCTGGCCACCAGCCCGGCGCGCGCCTTCCTCAACTCATCCTTCAACCAGACCCCCGGCAGCCTCAGGCGTGAGGGCAAGCCGAGCGTCTTCATTCATCCCGATGACGCGGTCCGGCTCGGTATTGCAGATGGGGCACCCGTTATGGTCGGCAATCATCGCGGCGCCGTGCAATTGACTGCGCGCCTGTTCGACGGGCTGCGCAGCGGTGTGCTGATCGCCGAGGGCCTGCATCGCAACAAGGCCCATCGCGGCGGGCGGGGCATCAACATGCTCACCAGCGCCGAACCGGCCCCACCTTTCGGCGGTGCCCCCTTCCACGACGCGGCGGTGTGGATCAGGCCTGCGGACTAGGCTCTCAGGCGAAATACGCCGTCCGGAAAAAATACCCCGTCATGCCGATGCCATAGACGATCACGCCCATGCGGATCCACAGCGTCGGGATGAACCGCGCCAGCCGCGCCGCCGCATAGCCGCCAATGGTCACGCCCACCAGCGCGATGGAGCCGTGATACCAGTCGATGCTGCCGTTAAAGGCAAAGCGCGCCACCGCCACCAGCGCCACGATGGACGAGATATAGAGCTTGAGCCCGTTCATGGCGTGGATGTCGGTCATCCCGGCCATGGCCAGGAACGCCAGCAGCAAAATGCCCAGGCCCGCATTGAAGAACCCGCCATAGACACAGACGGCCGCCAACAAGGAGAGGATCAATACCGCCCCAAGCGCCTTCATGCCGCGCCGCTCACCACCACGGGCCCTCAGCGTCGTATTGATACGGTTGCCGAACACGAACAGCGTCACGGCAAAGGCCATCAGCCAGGGTACTACCAGCGAAAACTGTTCATCCGACACCACCAGGAGCAGTTCGGCGCCTACGTAACCGAACAGCGCCGAGATAATACCATAGAGCACCAGCCGGTCCTTGTAGCCCGCCACGGACGTCCAATAGCCCATGGCGCCGCTGACATAGCCGGGCAGGGCCGCATAGGTGTTCGAGGCATTGGCCAAAACGGGCGGCACCCCGGAAAACAGCAGCGCGGGAAAGACGATGAACGAGCCACCCCCGGCGAGCGAATTCAGCGCTCCACCCAAAAGGCCCGCAACAAACAGCAAGAGCTCGGTCATCATTCCTCCAATCGCAAGACGGAAATTCCTAGCGCCCAAATCTTGCCGCGCCTAACGCAATTGTCTGATCGCCCCATCACCGCATGTGATCGGCCCACACTTGACTTGGCGCTGTCCAGGGCGCATCTACGCCATCGGTTGCTGGCGCCTGCCGCTCGCGGATCGCAAGATCCATGGTGAAGTCCAGTTCTTGACGATGATCCCTTCGGTTGTTTCTCCCAAGGCGCATCATGGCAATGCGGGCTCCCATGTGAATTGTCGCCTCCCATCCGGAGAGCCCGAACATGTCGTTTTCCCTCGATACACCGTCCGCCCAAACCCTTAAATCCGAAGCCAAGGCGCTGCGCGAAGCCCGTGCCCAGTCCGGCCAGCCGATGACCCATAGCGCCGCCCTTGAAGAGACAGCGCGCGCCCATGGCTATCGTGACTGGAATACGGCCCGCGCTGCCTTGCCCGAACGTGTCGCCGTGCCCTTCCAGGTCGGCATGCGCGTCAGGGGCTTCTATCTCGAACAGCCCTTCAAGGGCCTGCTGATCGGGGTGCAGCTTGCCCACACCATGCAGGCCTTCACAGTCACTATCCAGTTCGATGAACCGGTCAATGTCACGCCGGATTTCATGTTCGCCGCCTATCGGCAGCGTGTGGTCTCGACAGTGGATCTGCGCGGCATCTCGCCGGCCCTGCGCGGCAATGGCCAGCCACAGATGCGATTGATGCTCGCTTAGCAGGCGGTCCGAATTGACGGATGAAAGGCTCCAGTGGAGCCTTTCAAGACAATAGGGCCATGAGAGCTATGCTCGAATGGCGGACTACTGCGTCGGGGCGGCGGCTTCGGCCGCCTCGGCCTCCGCTTCTGCTGCGGCGCGCGCTTCCAACTCCTCGGCCGGCACCCGCGTCCAGTCCTCGCCGCGACAGACCACGTTGAACAGCACGCAGCCATTGAGCTGCACAACGTCCGGCCCGGTCATCTCGAGATAGCCCGTATAGGTCTTGCCGTCCTCGGGATTGTAGATCTCGCCGTCATAGATATAGGGCTGCTGGCCCTGCCACAGGGTGAGGATTTGCAGCCCCAGCATGGGCCGATCGCGCAGGGCCGGATCTTCATTGCGATCATCGAAGAAGTCTTCCGGCGCCATCGTCGCGGCGGCTTCTGCTTCCGCGCCGCTCAGCAGGCCCTCTGGCACGACAATGCGCGACAGGTGCCCGCAAAATCCTTCCGGGCAGGCCATGATGGTGATTTCGGATTCGAGCGCCGTGCGCCAGACCCCTTCGATTGGCGCCTGCGCTTGCGCCAGCGCGCTCGTGGCCCCGGCAAACAGGCTCGACACCACCACAACAAGAAACGCCAGGAAACGCCCGGACCTGTTCCAACTCGCCATCTGCTCTCCGCCTCTTGTCATTGTCCCGACCCGTCCAATCGACTCGGAACCTGCCGCCGCCACGACCCCGATTTAAGCCATGAATGCACGCGCATACCAACCAAATTGCGGCGCAGGAGTTCCCCATCCGTCCACAGGCAGCAAGTCCTTGTGTCGCCCCGCACAAAAACCACTTGCCATCCAGGGGTGGGGCCGCTAGACCCGACCCCGCTGGAGAGGTGGCCGAGTGGTCGAAGGCACACCCCTGCTAAGGGTGCAGATGGGCAACTGTCTCGAGGGTTCGAATCCCTTCCTCTCCGCCACTTTCCCTCCCGAATAACCCCGAATTCTCCGCCAGCTTGATTCCGCGCGCGCCGCACCACGTCGCCGGACATCAAAAAAGGCCGCTCGGGGCGGAGCGGCCTTTCGAATCGCGGGGATGTGCGGCGCGTCGCGCCCCTTAATTATCCAGCACGGCCTGCAGGAATTCGCGAGTGCGCTCTTCATTGGGGTCGGTGAACAGGTCTTCAGGCGCACCTTCTTCGCGGATGCGGCCCTGATCGAAGAAGCAGACGCGGTCCGAGACTTCGCGGGCAAAGCGCATTTCGTGGGTCACCAGCAGCATTGTGAGGTCGTGTTCCTCGGCCAGCTTGCCGATCACGTTGAGCACTTCGCCCACCAGTTCCGGGTCGAGCGCGGAGGTCGGCTCGTCGAACAGCAGGATATTGGGGCGCATGGCAAGTGCCCGGGCGATGCCGACACGCTGCTGCTGGCCACCGGAGAGCTGGTGCGGATATTTCTGCGCCTGATCGGCCAGCCCGACCAGCTCAAGCAGTTCTTCCCCCCGATCCCTGGCTTCCTTCTTGGACAGGCCCAGCACCTGGACCGGCGCTTCGGTGATATTGCGCAGCACAGTCATGTGCGGGAACAGGTTGAACTGCTGGAACACCATGCCCAGTTGGGTGCGCATCTTGCGCAGATGCGCTTCGCTCGCCGGCACAAGAGATCCGTCCGGACCTTTTTCGTGCCACAGCGGTTCGCCACCCACGGTCACGACGCCGCCATTGATGTCTTCGAGCGTCATCAGGATACGCAGCACGGTTGATTTGCCCGAGCCGGACGGTCCGATGATCGAGACCTTCTCGCCCTTCTTGACCTCGAAATCGAGCTCGTTGAGCACGGTGAGATCGCCGAAGCGCTTCACGACCTTGTCGAATTTGATGATCGGTTCGTCGGTCATTTCAAGGGAATCCCCTGCTTGGGCAGCCAGTTGTCCAGCAGGCGCACGCCGGCCGAGGCCACCAGAGTCATGATGAGGTAGATTGCGCCGACCATCGAGAGGGGAACCAGATAGTTGAAAGTCCTATCGCCGATGATGCGGGCGACGTTCAGCATTTCGAGGACCGTCACCACCGACAGCAGCGGCACGTCCTTCATGATCGACACCAGATAGTTGCCCATTGCCGGAACGATGCGCGGGACGGCTTGGGGCAAGATGATGTGGGTGAAGGTGCGACGGCCCGAGAGATTAAGCGCGCGCGCTGCCTCGTGCTGGCCCTTGGCCACCGCCTCGATGCCGGCGCGATAGACTTCCGAGGTATAGGCCGAGTATTGCAGGCCAAGGGCAAGCGCACCGGTCATGAAAGCGGGTAGGGTAATGCCGAATTCGGGCAACACGTAATAAAGAAAGAACAACTGGATCAACAACGGCGTGTCACGCAAAAACTCGGTGACCACGGCGGCAGGCCAGGAAA
>JACLAD010003333.1_pt1 | contig 13453 bp, 13 predicted proteins | sample 8027901 | NCBI WGS metagenome assembly JACLAD01 (sample SAMN15725071, study PRJNA655200) | protist metagenome | isolation source: fluorescence activated cell sorting (FACS) single amplified genomes of... | place: Spain: Blaines Bay Microbial Observatory, Mediterranean Sea | collected 2016-07-05
AAAGACGTCATGAACGAGTTGTCGCAAGGTATCAAATGTGATGCGCGATTGGTGTTTAAAAGCCAGCCTGACTATCCAAAACAACTGGGTCAAATTTCAGATGCACCGCCTTTGATCTGGGCGCGCGCAACGCCTCGGCTTTGGGCTGCAAGATGGCGCGTCGGCTCTCACATAATTTGGGGCAGGCAGGAAATTGCATTGTGTATGGGCTGGCCCGAGGCATCGATGCTGCTGCGCATTAGGCTGCGCTTGAAATCGGAACAATCGCTATTTTGGCCGATGGGATCAAAACCATTTACCCCCCGAACATAAAGCCCTTACCGTCTATATCGCCGAACAGGGGCCCCTGCTTTCAAAACAACCCCTTAATTTGCGCCCGCAAGCGCATCACTTTCCCATTCGAAACCGCTTGATTTCGGGATTGGCCGCGCAAATCATCATTGTTGAGGCGGCGTTGAAATCCGACAGCTTACTCACCGCAAGAAACGCCCTTGATCAAGGTCGCTACGTGCTTGGCGTGCACGGGCACCTCTTGGATCCGCACGCGGCTGAATGCAATGCGCTGATCCGCGATAACGCTGCGTTGGTGCGCAACGCGCAAGACGTACTTGACCAAAGGCAAAACGTGACACGCCCCGGAAATGATAAAGCCCAGCTTAACCGCGCCTCTTGTCAGTCGCCCGTCATGGGCGGTCGCACAGCGCATAAACTCATGCAGACATCCAAATCACAGCTGTCGCAAGATATCCTGAATCGATTGAGCATCACTGCGATTTCAAAAGATCACCTAATTCGCAAACTTGCGCGGCCCGTGGCGGAATGCAACGCGGCCATCACTGAATTTGAGCTAGAGCAAAAACTTCTCCTGCATGCCGGCGGCCATCTGTCTTTGATCCTATAATTTCAACAAACCGTCCGGGATTAGAACTGCGCACACTTCATTTTAACGAAAATCAAAGCCGCCAAATTCCTTGGATTGACAAGCCAGTCTTTTCGGCATCATGGTCTCCGGTCATAAAGATCCGACCGATTCGAAAGGAATTTGAATGCCCGTTGTAGTCGTAGAATCACCGGCCAAAGCTAAGACGATTAACAAATATCTTGGCCCGGGTTTTACCGTTTTGGCATCTTACGGGCATATCCGAGACTTGTCCCCGAAAGACGGATCGGTCGATACAGAAAATAATTTCGATATGACCTGGGAAGTTGGCGCTGACAGCAAAAAACATATCAAAGCCATTGCCAATGCGCTGAAAGAAGACAATGCGTTGATTTTAGCCACCGACCCGGATCGCGAAGGAGAAGCGATCAGCTGGCATTTAGAAGAAACGCTTCGCAAACGTAAAGTATTGAAAAAAGATACACCCGTAAGCCGGGTGGTGTTCAACGCGATCACCAAAAAAGCCGTGACCGAAGCTATGAATAATCCGCGCGAAGTCGATGCGCCATTGGTCGATGCCTATCTGGCCCGACGCGCCTTGGATTATTTGGTCGGGTTCAATCTCTCTCCGGTTTTATGGCGTAAACTGCCAGGGGCGAAATCGGCCGGGCGCGTGCAATCGGTATGTTTGCGCATGATCGTCGAGCGGGAACTGAAGATAGAATCGTTTAGACCGCAGGAATATTGGAGCGTCGAAGCCCTGCTGCAATCGCCACGTGGCCAAGACGTTCCCGCCAGATTGGTCAGCCTTGCGGGCAAAAAGTTAGACAAATTTGATTTAAATAACGGACCGCAAGCAGAGCTTGCCGTTCAGGCGATTTCGAATCGCCAGCTTTCTGTGCAATCGGTGGAAGCCAAAGCCGGCAATCGCAACCCCTCTGCGCCGTTTATGACCTCTACCTTGCAACAAGAGGCCTCGCGTAAATTTGGCATGGGCGCGCGCCAAACGATGAGCGCCGCGCAACGCCTCTATGAGGCTGGTCACATCACCTATATGCGAACCGATGGCATTGACATGGCGCCCGAAGCCGTAATGATAACGCGCGATGCAATCAAAGACCGATACGGTGAAAACTATCTGCCCAACAGTCTGAGAATGTATAAAAACAAGGCGCGAAACGCCCAAGAGGCACATGAATGTATTCGCCCTACAGACACAACACAGGATGTGGCCAATTTAAAATTAACCGATGCAGATCAACGCAAATTATACGATTTAATTTGGAAACGTACCATCGCCTGCCAAATGGCAGCCGCCAAAATTGAGCGTACTACGGTTGAAATCGGCAGCGCCGATGGTCAGGTGGGCCTACGCGCGAACGGTCAGGTGATTTTGTTTGATGGTTTTTTGAAGGTCTATGAAGAGGGCCGCGATGACAGCCAAGGCGATGGCGATAACAAACGCCTGCCGCAATTGATGCAGGGCGAAGCGATGCAAACCAATGCGGTCACTCCTGAGCCGCATTTTACCCAGCCCCCGCCCCGCTACACAGAAGCCACTTTGGTAAAGCGGATGGAAGAGCTTGGAATTGGCCGCCCCTCGACCTATGCCAGCATCGTGACCACGATTCAAGAACGCAACTATGTACGCAAGGAACAAAACCGCCTGATCCCCGAAGATAAAGGCCGCATCGTTACCATTTTTCTACTAAATTTTTTCAAACAATACGTGGAATATGCGTTCACGGCCGGCCTGGAAGACCAGCTTGACAATGTGAGCGCGGGCAATGCGAATTATAAAGATTTGCTTGAAAAGTTCTGGCGTGGTTTTTCGGCCGCAATCGCAGAAACCTCAGAATTGCGGATCACCGAAGTGTTAGATGTTCTGGATGACGCTCTTGCGCTGCAACTCTATCCCCCCCGCGCCGATGGCAGCGATCCGCGCAGCTGTCCCAAATGCGGCGTGGGCATGCTACATCTAAAAACCTCGCGCACGGGCGGTTTTATCGGATGCGGAAATTATCCAGATTGTCGTTTCACGCGGCCTATGAACGGCGATGCCAATGATGCGGGTAATCGCGTTTTGGGCGAGGATGCCGGGGATGAAATCAGCCTGAAAAAAGGCCGGTTTGGTCCCTATATTCAACGAGGAGAGGCGACCGAAGAGCAACCAAAGCCACCGCGTGCCAGCCTGCCCAAGGATTGGGCTACTGACGAAATGGATCTTGAAAAAGCTTTGCTTTTGCTGAACCTGCCGCGCGAAATCGGCCCGCATCCCGAAGATGACGAGATGATCGAGGCTGGCATTGGGAGCTATGGTCCATTTGTTAAACACGGTCGGCTTTATGCCAACCTCAAGGAGGCAGAGGATGTGTTCACCATCGGCATGAACCGCGCCGTAGAAGAGCTAGCCAAAAAAGCCGCGTCGCGTGGCGGAGCGCGAGGCAGCGCAGCCAAACCGCTGAAAGAATGCGGCGAACATCCCAGTGAAGGCGGGCCAATTCACGTGATGGCGGGTCGCTACGGCCCTTATGTGAAATTTGCTAAAATCAACGCCACCCTGCCCAAAGGCATGGAACCGGAAAGCGTTACATTAGAACAAGCGCTTGAATTGATCGAAGCAAAGGCCAAAAAAGGTGGCAAAAAGCCCGCAGCCAAAAGAAAGACGACGGCCAAAAAGAAAACCGCCGCAAATAAGAAGCCGGCCACCTAAATGTAATCTGATTTGGCACGAATAAGGCGGGCGTTGCGCAGCTCAAAATAAACGCGTTAAAACGCCCAAAATTTTAGCGCTTTGAGATGCCTAAGAATTGACTCTAAGGCCTCCCTCAGTCAGACAATAGCAAATTGATCGAGTGGGAGTGGTTGCGATGAAAAAGATATATGGGTCTGCACAAGAGGCCTTGGACGGTCTTTTATTCGATGGAATGTTTATTGCGGCTGGCGGGTTCGGGTTGTGCGGTATCCCCGAGCTTCTTCTGCAATCGATCCGAGAGACCGGTACAAAAGATCTTGTTTTCGCCTCTAATAACGCAGGTGTGGATGATTTTGGGATCGGAATCTTACTTCAGACGCGGCAGATCAAAAAAATGATCAGCTCTTATGTTGGCGAGAATGCAGAATTCACGCGCCAATATCTTTCCGGAGAGTTAGAGTTAGAGTTTAACCCGCAAGGCACTTTAGCCGAGCGTTTGCGCGCTGGCGGATGCGGAATCCCCGGGTTTTATACAAAAACCGGCGTTGGAACGGTGATCGCCGAGGGCAAAGAACATAAAAATTTCAACGGCGAGACCTATATTATGGAAGAAGGGCTTTTCGCCGATCTTTCCATCGTGAAAGCTTGGAAGGCCGATACAACCGGAAATTTGATTTTTCGCAAAACAGCGCGCAATTTCAATCCACCTGCAGCGATGTCAGGCAAAGTGTGTGTAGCTGAAGTGGAAGAAATTGTACCCACAGGATCGTTGGATCCTGGTTTAATTCATCTGCCGGGAATATATGTGCATCGCATCGTTCAAGGCACCCATGAAAAACGTATCGAACAGCGCACAACGCGCCCGGCAGCATAAGGAGCGCGCACTATGGCTTGGGATCGCAATCAAATGGCCGCACGGGCAGCGTTGGAACTAGAAGATGGAATGTATGTTAATTTAGGCATTGGTATTCCAACTTTGGTCAGTAACTATGTTCCGCAAGGCGTTGAAGTCACGCTGCAATCTGAAAATGGCATGCTAGGCATGGGCCCGTTTCCCATCGAAGGCGAAGAAGATGCCGATTTGATAAATGCGGGCAAGCAAACCATCACCGAATTGCCGCAAACCGCTTATTTTGACAGCGCCACCAGCTTTGGCATGATCCGTGGGGGCAAAATAGCCATGGCGATTTTAGGGGCCATGGAAGTTGCCGAAAACGGCGATTTGGCCAATTGGATGATCCCGGGCAAATTGGTCAAAGGCATGGGGGGCGCGATGGATCTGGTAGCCGGTGTCGGCCGCGTTGTGGTTGTGATGGACCACACCAACAAGCACGGCGGCAGCAAAGTTTTGAAGCAATGCAGCCTGCCCCTGACCGGAACCGGCGTGGTGGATCGGATTATCACCAATCTGGGTGTTTTGGATGTGGTTGAGGGCGGCTTGAAGATCGTTGAATGCGCCGAAGGCGTCAGCCCAGAAGATTTGCGCGCCGCTACGCAGGCCAATATTGTTGCCTAGGCCTATCGAGAAAACCGTGCGCATCTGCTTCGGCTCATGGCCGCCCAAATTGCAACCAAATGAAAGCTTAAACTTGCCAAAATAACCCGATCATTAAAAATCATGCATTTCACTTGAAGGACTGGAGCCCAAAACCTGTCTTCGGGTCATGCAAGGGTGGCCTCCTTCATTTTGAAACCCGCACCCCTTGACCATTTCCGAATGCGCCTTGACCACTATTTTTTGGAATGAGCACGCTACGAGATAAATTCGTAACATAGCTGATCCGCAAGAACTGAGCTTTACACCCAATCAGCTTGCAATGCTTAAAACAGCAGACCTGCCCACGCAGGTGCTCATCGCGCCCGCTGGGGCTGGCAAAACTTTGGCAGGGTTTCTGCCCAGCCTGATTGAGCTGGCTACGCAACCGTCGCTGGGACTGCATACGTTTTATATTTCCTCCATTAAAGCTTTGGCCGCTGATATAAAACGCAGTTTGATAAGCCTAATCGGTGAACTTGGACTGAATATTTCAGTGGAAAACCGCACGGGGGACACATCATCGCATATCAAAAAGCGCCAACGCAGCGCCCCACCCCATATTTTGCTTTGCGCCTACGCTGATGCGATTAATCTAGAAATTTTATTTGTCCAAATCAAACAGGCTGGCCCTTATAACACGATAACGCGCCGCGAATTTGACGCCAGTCGTGAATTTTGTGCGACCGGGGGCTGTGCGCTGCGCCGCTATGACCAATGGCACCGTCTGCAATAAAATCCCAATGAAGATTTTAAATTGCGTGATCCGCGAAGCGCCCGCCGGTTGCGACTTAATGTTGGCACCATCCAAGACAACGATACGGGGGCAAGCGAGGTGGAGGAGGCCTTTACCACCACGCTTGCCCCAGGCGACACCTTTTTAATCGGAAGGCAAGTGATGCGGTTTGAAAGCCAGCGCGACATGGTCGTCGAAGTCTCGCGACATGCGCATAAAAAACCCAAAATCGCCACTTTTGCGGGCAGTAAATTTACAACATCAACGCAGCTTTCCAAGCGCATTTTAAAGCGCTTTGACACAGAAAATTTTCGGGGCCTTCCTACTTTTACCCAGAAATGGCTGCTTCAACAGCAAATATTTTCACGCCTGCTAAGCCGCGACTACCTGTTGCTAGAAACATTTCCGCGCTGCGGGCAGCAGCATTTGGTTATTTATGGCTTTGCATGGCGCAATGCGCAGCAAACTTTGGGATTTTTGACCACCAAACAACTTGAGGCGCAGGGCCTGGACCCGCTTGGGTTTGTAGTCAGCGATTACGCGACCTTGATCTGACAGATTTGGAAAAAGGCCTTTCGGATTGGTTGGGTGAAAATACCGTTATAAAACGTAGCTTTCGCGCCGTTGCCACTATCGCCGGATTGATCGAGCGCAATTTACCAGGCCAACGTAAATCGGGCCGCCAAGCTACATTTTCATCTGATATTCTCTATGACACATTGCGCAAATATGATCCTGAGCATGTCTTGCTCGGCATCACCCAAAGAAAAGCACGGCAGGGCTTGGTGAATTTTGACCGTATAAAAGAATTGCTTGAAAAGCGCGCAACACGAATTGTCCATTGTGCCTTGCCGCATGTCTCGCCGATAGCTGCCCGTTGTTTTGGAAGCAGGCCGCGTTCCTGTTGAAGGCCAGGCGATGGACCGGTTGCTGGCTGGGGAGGCCACTGCCCTAATGGCAGAAGCCAGATTGAAATTCTAACGTGCCAAGCCTGCAAAACTATGCCAGTAACGCTTTCATGAACGGCTTTCCTTTTACATTATCAGGCGCGGCCTTGGTCGCATTACCCTCTGGCGCTTTATGGTGGCCCGAGGTCGAATTTCTTTTCGTCTCAGATTTGCATTTGGGCAAAGCGGAACGGATCAGCCGAAAAGGCGGCGCGAACCTGCCGCCATATGAAATTCAAGATACCCTGAACCGGCTAGAACGAGACCTCGAGCAAACGGGCGCAAGCACGATGATCTACTTGGGGGATAGCTTTGACGATCTCAGCGCAGAGCGCGCCTTTCCTGAAGACGCGCAATTATGGATAGAACGGCTTCAGGCGGGGCGGCCCTGGATATGGATCGAAGGCAATCATAATCCGGGGCCAACTCATTTGGGTGGCCAGCATATGGCTGAATTCGCCTGCGGTCCGCTGCTGTTTCGCCATATCACCGATCTCGCGTTATCTGGTGAGGTTTCGGGACATTATCACTCCAAAGCGCCTATTTCGTTGCGCAGGCGCGCGCGCAGTTTTGCCTGTTTATTGCTGAATGAAACCGGTTGATCCTGCCCGCCTATAGGACCTATACAGGCGGTTTACGCTGCGATCACCCCACCTTAGAGCGCCTGATGAACAAGCCCAGCCTTGCCATTTTAACCGGCACTAGCGCGCAGCCTATTCCAATGCCGCGCGCGAAGGTGACCTGAGTTTTGCCTAAAAAAACGAACTTGATAAATTTACGCGGTTAATCCCTGCGGTTCGTCAATCCCATTGCTGCGGCAACAGGCAGTCAGCGTGTTGGCCAGCAAACAGGCGATCGTCATCGGACCAACGCCCCCTGGAACTGGGGTGATCGCGCCGGCAACTGCGGCGCAGCTGTCATAATCCACATCCCCGACCAAACGGGTGCCACCTTCGGGTTTTTCAATCCGGTTGATCCCAACATCAACCACCGTGGCGCCCGGTTTGATCCAATCCCCTGGCACCATTTGCGCACGCCCTACCGCAGCAACCACAATATCCGCGCACGCCACCACATCTTTAAGATCTTTGGTGCTGCTATGCGCGATGGTTACGGTACAACTATCGCCCAACAGCAACTGCGCCATTGGCTTGCCCACGATATTGGAGCGGCCAATTACCACCGCATTCAATCCAGACAAAGACCCATGATGCGTGCGCAGCAGCATCAAGCATCCCAACGGCGTGCAAGGCGCCATTGATTTCTGCCCGGTACCCAGCAATCCCACATTTGAGATATGAAACCCATCCACATCCTTTTCAGGAGCAATAGAGTTTATCATTAAATCTTCATCAAGATGGTTTGGCAATGGCAATTGCACCAAAATGCCATGCACGCTGGGATCGGCGTTAAGCTTCCCGATTAACGCCAACAAATCGATCTGTGATGTGTCAGCATCCAGCTTATGCTCGAAGCTGTTCATCCCCACCTCAAGCGTTTGTTTGCCCTTTGAGCGTACATAAACTTGGCTGGCCGGATCTTCCCCCACCAACACAACCGCCAATCCGGGCACGATGTGATGCTGTTCTTGCAGGCGCGCCACATGCTCAGTCACTTTCAACCGAATTTGCGCCGCAAAAGCCTTGCCATCAATTACTTGCGCTGCCATTGGGTTTTCCCTTTACCTCAAAATCATGCCCTTCGAGACAATATGCGCCAAAACGCGGCCAAACTCTATCAGAAAAGCCCCTCGATCTGGCCTAAATCATTCAGCATGATCGCTTCTGCAGCTGGCACAGACGGTAATCCCGGCATCGTCATAATTTCCCCGCAGATCACCACGATGAAACCCGCGCCCGCGCTTAAGCGTACTTCGCGCACAGGCACCGAATGCCCCAAAGGCGCACCGCGTCGGTTTGGATCCGTGGTAAAACTATATTGCGTTTTCGCCATGCACACCGGCAGATGCCCATACCCGGCCTCTTCCCAATCTTTCAACTGCGTACGAATTTTAGCATCGGCCAAAACTTCATCGGCGCGATAAATATGCTTGGCAACGGTCTCGATTTTCTCGAATAAACTGAGCTCATCGGCGTAAAGAGGCGCAAAATTTGCAGTGCCCATATCTGCAATATCAGCCACGCGCTGCGCCAGTACTTCAGTGCCTTCCGAGCCTTTTTCCCAATGTTGGCACAGAATTGCTTCCGAGCCTTGCTCAGCCACATAATCTTTGACGGCCTGTACCTCTGCATCCGTATCGGTGACAAAATGGTTGATCGCCACCACCACTGGAACCCCAAAGCTTTTGACATTCTCAATATGACGGCCCAGATTTGGACACCCGGCCTGTACGGCGGCCACGTTTTCTGGCCCAAGATCAGCCTTGGCAACACCGCCATTCATCTTCATTGCTCTGACGGTGGCGACCACAACCACAACCGAGGGGGCAATCCCGGCTTTGCGACACTTGATATTCATAAATTTTTCGGCCCCCAAATCGGCGCCAAAACCGGCTTCTGTCACCACGTAATCGGCCAGTTTTAACGCCGTGATTGTAGCAGCCACAGAGTTACAGCCATGCGCGATATTGGCAAATGGCCCGCCATGCACGAAGGCAGGGTTGTTTTCCAAGGTTTGCACAAGATTAGGCTGCATGGCATCTTTCAAAAGTACAGTCATCGCGGCATCGGCTTTGATATCACGGCAGTAAATCGGTGATTTATCACGCCGATACGCCACAATTATATCACCCAGACGCTTTTGCAAATCATCAAGCGAATTGGCCAAGCATAATATAGCCATCACTTCCGAGGCCACAGTGATGTCAAATCCGGTTTGCCGCGGAAACCCATTCGACACGCCACCCAGCGATGTTACGATATCGCGCAGCGCCCGGTCATTCATATCCATCACGCGGCGCCAGACCACGCGACGTTGATCGATCTCAAGTTTATCGCCCCAATAAATGTGATTGTCGAGCATCGCAGAGAGCAAGTTATGTGCCGATGTAATAGCGTGGAAATCACCAGTGAAATGCAGGTTCATTTCTTCCATCGGAACCACTTGGGCATATCCCCCCCCGGCAGCACCACCTTTCATCCCAAAACAGGGGCCCAAAGAAGCTTCTCGAATGCAAATCGCAGCGCGCTTGCCAATCCGGTTCAGCCCGTCACCCAAACCAACTGTGGTTGTTGTTTTTCCCTCACCGGCAGGTGTCGGGTTGATGGCCGTTACCAAAATTAATTTTCCGCTCTCATTTGCTTGAACCGAGTTCATAAATTCTTGGCTGATTTTCGCCTTATCATGGCCATAGAGCAAAAGGTGTTCTGAGGGAATATCAAGCTTCGCACCGATTTCCTGGATCGGTTTTTTCTGTGCTTCGCGGGCGATTTCAATATCAGATTTATAACTCATGGCCTTCCCTCCTATCGGTTTGTCCGATTTTATCTCTCTGGGCTATAGCTCGCTTACGTCTTCGTAAAAATGGTGTTTCCGACATTTTCGGGATCTGTTGCGGTGGCATAGACAGCGAAAGTTTCACATCCGAAACTAAGGTTCCAGTTTAGCACAAGCGCCCATCATAAGCGCGAAGCAGTCTTTGATGTCGGGAGATGCGCCTAGAAGGTGCGTTTTTACAGGCCGGCAATCAGAGCGTGTTGCGCACACCTTGCTGAAAAGGCAGGTGTGGACAGGCCCGACTTAACTCGTCTAAAGCCATGCGGTTTTAATCTGCTGATATGGATTGAATGTCCAACCTAAGATGACGCACCAGCCTCAAGATCAGTGGCTTCATTTAAAACCTGGCCAAGGCTCGGTACAAGAGGCGCATTGCGCGTTTGCCATAACGCTGCACGCTTCACATATTTTGCACATTGCATATAAACCTCTTGCACAGTGATCACCACCACGCAAACCGGACCTTTTTTATTATCTAAAAAGCTGGAGCAAAGATCTGCATTCGTTGTCAGGGAAGCTTGGCCATTTACCCGCACCACCGTATCGGCGCCCGGTACCATAAACATCAATGAGACACAGCCATTCTCAACGATGTTGAGTAAACTGTCCGAACGGTTATTGCCAAGGCCAATCGGGCAATAAAAGCGTTTTATCATCTTGGATCCGCGCAGGGAACCACCGGCACCGGCGGTGCCAATTGTTAACAGCACATAAAAATGCGCTGCCCCAATCTAAGCCTGATATGACGGAGCCAGGTGATCTGCAACTTTATGCAGGCTTGCCGGGTTCGCCTTGCCATACTACAGTGTCTCAAGTGTCCTGACTGACCGGATAAAATCCATCTATCGCCGCCTCTTCCAATAACGCGTTTGAACTTTGCTCAATCACCTCTTCCAGCCTATGCATAAACGGCTCATTACTCAGCCCGGGTTGAATGGCAGGCAAAAACTCAATCACAGCCAAACCCGGTTGCCGCAGGATGCCATATTTGGGCCAGAAAACTCCAACATTCGTTGCCGCGGGAATGCATGTTTGACCGGTTTCTTGATAAAGAACCGCAGTGCCTATCTTATAAGGCGCCGATGCGCCGGGCGCGATCCGGGTGCCTTGCGGATAAATGATCAGCTGTCCGGCAGGCGCGTTGGCAGAATTGACCGCGGCCACCATTGATTTTATGGCTTGCGTTCGTTTGCCGCGCTCAACGCAAATACATCCAATTCGCAACCCGAACCAGCCGAGAACAGGTACATATTTGAGCGAGTTCTTCATGATAAACTTAGGTTTTGGAACTGCACTCACGATCAAAATTACGTCGAAAAAGCTTTGATGCTTGGCGGCAATAACAACTTCTCCTTCTGGGATGATCCCACGTATTTCAGAGCGAAGCCCAACCATCCAGCGGGCGCTCCACCGCACCCAATGAGCATAAGAGCGCACAGCCAGATAGGCACCGCGCCGATCAATGAGCGCCCAAGGTAGGAATAAAAGACCAAAAACCACCAACATCAGGTACATTTGGACCACAAAGGCCGCGCTCATGATCCACCTGAGAACAGGCATCTACGCAAGCCCTGCCAAAACCTGCTGAGCAGCGCGGCGCGTCGAAAGATAAGCCGTTCCTGCCGAAAACGGTGGAATGGCAAGCAGCCAGAGCCATTCCAGTCTCTGCAAGCCCAATCCTGTTAAAATCAGGCTGCGCGGTTCTTCTGAGGGAGCAAGATACACCGCCACTGCGCCCAGCGCGATGCCAATAGAGGCGCCCCCAAATGCACGAAATGTAAACCGGCCAACAAAGGCCGAGGCAATGTATTTATCCGTCGATCCAATCAAACGCAGTACCGCAATCACCTGCGCATTGGCCGCCATGGACGCACGCGCAGCCAGCGTGATCATCGCCACATTTGCTGCTATCATCAAAATAATCGACACAATTCCCAACAACCACAATCGCTGCGCAGCCCGCGCCAACGGCTTTTGCCAACGCGTATGATCATCCAAAACCGCAGATGGCACTTCTGCTGCCAAACGCAGCCGAAGGCCCTGGGCATCGTACCCTACGCTGGTTTCTTGGATATCGATCAAGCGGGGAACCGCTAAATCTTCAAGCGGCATATCAGGCCCAAACCAAGGCTCCAGCAAAGCGCGCTGTTCATCGGCGCCTATCACACGGGCCGAGGCAATCCCGCTGGTGGTTTGCAAAACCTGCAAAGCTTGCTGCACCTGCGCCTCTAGCTGGTCTGCCGAAGCTGATATCCGCAATGTAGCGCTACCAGATAGGGCCATGCTCCAGCGCGCCGCAAGCCGGTCAGCCGCCAAACACAACACCAGCGCGAACACAACCAAAAACGCCATGATTGCAGATGTGGCCGTGCTAAGAGTTGCCGTAAAACCCGTGGGAGGAACAACTTTATTCCGCCGCCCATCTCCTGAAATCATCGCCAGAAGATTTGAAACAAGGCCGATCATAAATCAGCCCCCGCAAGCTGCACCTGCCGATTGTTGATCCGCAAAACGCGCACCAGAACCTGCGTTTTTGCGTTACGAAGCAAGCTTAAATCATGGCTCGCAACGACAATCGTTTTGCCCATGCGGTTGAGTTCGATCAAAAGCTTAAATAACCGCTCAGACATTTCCCAATCGATATTCCCGGTGGGCTCATCCGCCAAAATAATATCTGGAGACATAATGATTGCGCGGGCCAAAGCAGCCCGCTGCCGTTCACCGCCAGACAGCTCGGGCGGATAGGCCTCGGCGCGTTTGCCCAGCCCGACCCACGCCAATAGCTCTTTGAGGTTCATTTGATCCAACAGACGATCCTGCCCCACCACTTCCATCGGCAGCGCGATATTTTCAATCACGCTCAAATGATCCAAAAAATGACAATCTTGATGCACAACGCCGATTTTGCGGCGTGCAATCGCAATTTCATCCCGAGACATAGACGCGCGACTGTTTCCAAACAGAGACACGATCCCTGATGTCGCAGTTAAAGCGCCATAGCACAGCTTCAGAAACGTGGTTTTTCCAGAGCCTGAGGGCCCCGTCAGAAAATAAAATGCGCCCGATGTTATCGAGACAGACATACCCGATAAAAGTTCGTTTCCACTATAGGAATATGCTGCATTTTCCAAATCTATCAAAGCGTATCCTGCTGCTATCTTTTAAGCCCCCATACAGCTATTTTGCCCCAGTGCAGCCATCGTTG
>JACLAD010017341.1_pt1 | contig 13450 bp, 7 predicted proteins | sample 8027901 | NCBI WGS metagenome assembly JACLAD01 (sample SAMN15725071, study PRJNA655200) | protist metagenome | isolation source: fluorescence activated cell sorting (FACS) single amplified genomes of... | place: Spain: Blaines Bay Microbial Observatory, Mediterranean Sea | collected 2016-07-05
TCATATATGATACGACTTATTAAACACGCATTACACCACACAATTTTTACTATGATAATCTGATAATTCGACGCTCACCAAAACTGTTCCTCGCCGAGAATAAATCTGTTTTTGGAACCTTGAGCTTTCAATAACTTTACTGGAGTAAAGTCGCTAATTTGTACATATTCTTTCCGTGAACCTTTACACCACACATCTGTATCACTGAAATTATTTTTTGGTTTTCTTAATTGCCTTATACCAAAAATCCACGTACTCCCACTATTTGCATGTTGGACACATCGGTGTTCAACAACCCATAAAGTTGGATCTTCCTTATAGAACCGAGTCACTACACCATCATTTGGTTTTAAAGGAGCTAATAATTTCTTAATCTCATCCTTATTAACATTTTCGACTGTACCATTTGCATACTCTACAACATGGTTCATGATAACGGGCTTCTTGACAACTTTGATAATCTCTCTTTGTACATATTCATATTTTTCACCCCTAAGTTGTACAACATAAATACCATCAGCTGAAATTTCAGTGATTATAGCGCGAGCTTTGTCGTCGATTTCTACTCTGTCTCCAACTTTAATATTTGTAGGAACTACGTCTTTAACAAAGCCTGCGACAAATCTTGGATAGAAGTATTTCCATACTTCCTTACCGACGTAAGGGTGTCGCCTAGTCTTTTTGATTTTTTCTATAGCCTTTTTCACATTTTTCATTTTCTCATGCGTTTTCTCATAATTCAAGTAACCTATCTTTGCATTCGATCTTACTTTCTTTTTTGTATTAGGAGTAGATTTTTTCCCACTAGACTTAGATCTCGCCCGTTTTTTATTTTCAACTTTTTTCTCCTTATCCCCCCCCCCCTACCGTTGAGGACCTCCTTAATTTCAATCGTTGTCTCAACCATGCAGCATTGTAACCGTCTGATTCATCTTGTGGCAATGATCCAAACTTTACAAAATACTCTTCCCGCAACTTTGTTATGGTGCCAATGTTATCATTATCAACTTCATCGTCCTCCCCCATTTTATCATCTTTTTCTACTTCATCATCTTCCTCCATTTGATCATCTTCGTCCATTTTATCGTCGGCTTCATCTTCTATCTGGATCTCTTGAGGTTGATTGTAATTACTGTTCTTCTCATTTGAATTTATGACTAATGTATTTTTCAAACCTTCGTCACCTTTCTGACTATCATCTCCATCACTTTCATGATGTTTTTCGTTCTCTTCAATAGTTTTCCTTCCTGTTACAATTACATTCTTGACAAGTGTATTGGATGCGGACTTACTACTACTCCCACTACTATCACTAGCCACAGCAGCATTATCATTTTGTTCATTATTTGGAATGGATGGGCTACTACTACCTGTAACATTTGTATTGTCCTCAGTAGCAACAATTGATGCTCCAAAAGATCCATTATTTGGCTGGGATGAGGAACTTGAGACTGCATTTTTACTACCATGTTTTCCATCATACCATAACTTTAAAATATCATAATCGACACTAATTTGTTCCGCCAGTAACAATAGATCTTTATCACTTGCTGATGGATTTTTTCGATAATAATCATCCAAATCAACGTCACCATCTTTAAAATCGACATTTGCATGATCTGGCAATTCAAATCGACCAGCACGAATTTCACTCATCATGTAAGATGCAAATTTATGCGTAATCCCACGGGTATAGTCATTCCTTAAAAAACAATACCTATCATTATCAAAAGGAACCTTTATTGCTTTACATGCATTATAAAATTGTCGTTTTATCAAATTAGTACTTTTCATATCGTCAACAACAACGCCAAAAGATTCATAGAATTTTTTAGCTATTGCCCTCCACTTTCTGCCAATCGTTTTGACACTTGATAATATGAATTGAAAATGCTCTGGCTTAAAATTAAATGTCTTGTCGACAACTGGTTCCTCAGTAGACGGTGTATTTTCTTTGGTTTCCACACGCTTTCCTACAATAGATGAATCATTTTCCTGCTTTTCTTCTTCTGCACCATAATACTTTGTTTTGACAGCTTCATTCATTACATTTACTTTACTTTCTTCTTCTGTTGGTCGTCGATTACGATACTCATCATTGCTAGCACTTGGTGTTACATTATCAGTGCTGGTCGTGGTTGTAGTTGTTGTTATCATCGTATCAGTGGCACCAACAGATTTTAAAGCAACATGATTTGCTTCTTTCTCGTTTCTTGACGATGCAGTAATGTCTGCATTGTCGATCGAAACCGATGATGTTTCATCAATCGAATCACTATTTTTGCGATCAATTGTAGTAAATGCCAAGTCAAATGGTCTCTTGTTGGAAGTAATTAGGCGACAAACTGCTTGCAAGTTCATGTTACGAATCGCATGCCCCCCAACTCGCACTAGCATAAAATCTTTATCTCCTGCACCAAGATCATCATATGAGCCACGCACAAGCTTTGCGCTACCGCTTTCCATCAATTCTTTTAACCATACAGCATATGGTTTCCCAGTATTCTCACCACCAGTTTCCATCAACGCAAGGCCAGCAGTTTTATTGGCAACGGTGAAAACGATATCTTCTGATGCTCTAACATTACTCTCAGCACCATCATCATCATCGCCGTCATTACTATTATTACTATTACTTGTACTGCTGCTGAACTGGATTTGGCGAGGTGTTACATATTTTTTCCCACGGTCTGCGTTAGTATCGAAGCCCCCTTCATCATTATCTACCATACTCGTTTTTTTACCACTTGAATCATTTGCTTGTTGATTTGTATTACGACCATACTCAGACTCAGGCTCAATCATTACATGTACTGCTTTTACAGCTCTTACATCCTTGGCATTCACATGACTAGGAGGGGTCATCCCTTTCACAGTTTTACCCATTTCTAGTTGCGATCTCAACCATTTTTCATTATGTTTTTTAGGTTCTGGAGGCGAATGACCATATTTATCGCGATATTTCATTTGCAAAGTTTTAAAATCAGGTGAATTATTATTAGCAGTACCAATGGCAGAGTTATCAATTCCACCATCCATTGAAAATTCTTCCTCACTATTACTACCATTTGTCTCATCATTCGCACCATCCTCATCTCCAACATCATTATTACCACCCATCGTAACATCATCATAGTCTTCAACATCCTCTTCTACCTCCACTTCCTCTTCATCAGCGTAATTGCTTTCCATCTCTTCCTCTTCATCGATCTTATTGTCTACCTGTTCCTCGTCATTATCTTCACTATTTAATACATCCAACTCATCTCCTGCAATATCAAATGTACTTTCTAGTACAAATTCATCATCGTTCGTATTATTACTATTATTATTATTGTCATTGTTGTTGCTGTTATTACCATTACCACCAACGCTATTATTTGTTTCCATTGTTTGTGCCGCTTTACTTTTAAATTTTTCAATATAGCTTCTTAGAAGTTTTGGATCATTAGCAAATCTTCCTCTTACCGTATGCCCTGTTAAACTTTTGTATTCTTCGCGTAAATTATATACTTCATCTGAAACATTAGGATTTCTTCTTCTTTCCCTCTTCTTCTTCTTCTTTTTAATCGAACCACTTTTCTTACTTCCATTGCTGATGCTAGTAAGATCATCCAAATTATGTCCAATACGCGTTATTTTTCTGTTCTTATCACCACCACTATCGTGTGAATAATGAATTTGTTCTATTCCACTTATATTATCGTTGCTTGTGCCTGCAAGTAATGCTTTATATTTTTCAAGTACGTCTAATACTTCGTGACTGAGATAGAACTCCTGTGGCTCATTATCAATACTATTAGGACCAGCAGCATGTCGCGCATAGGCCAACGCATGTTTTACAGCACTTGTACCATATTCTGCCGTGTATGTAGACTTAATTTCTGCTTTCGAAAGTGGTTGATATTTATTATTGTAACAATTATGATGAATACTAATTTCGTTGAAATTGCCGTCACCGTCGTCCTCGAATAGAATTTGCTTTTCTTGGGGTGTAGCAAGGGCGCCACATACGACACAAAAATATTTGTCACGTGATGGCCCAGATGATGATGACATATCTAGAAAATCCAACGTATATATATTGTATAACGACTATATTTCACTTCTCTTTTTCTCCCTTTATTAATTTGTTGATCTTCCAATTTCTGATACGTAATTTGTACTATTTTAATATATATAATAATTGTTTATTATTATAGCTGGATAGATCAATCTTTATTCAAAAAAAAATAATTATTACATTTATTACTGGTTGGAGGTGGATATATTAATAGGTACTGTATTGTACTGTAAGTATAGTAATTCAAGTAAGGAAGGTGCGAAGAATTTTCCAAATTTTAAAATAATAATTCATTTTCGAAAAAATGTAGCTTAAGCTCCCAGCCAGGGAGCTCGGCTTTCTCTGGACACCAGAGGCATTTCCTGGTCCAAATCTACGTTTTCCCAGGAAAGCCTCTGGTTCAGAACGCCAACTTTCCCACTATTCAGTGCTATTTTTTTGCTGTTTTTACATGTTCCTTAACATTCGTGTATACTAATAAGTCTAATTTCCTAGTCACGTCTAAATTGATATATACTGTAATTAGTATAGACACCTATCAAAATGAAATAATATTTAAGGATTTCCGTCTGGCCATCACCAATGATGCCATGAAAAAAATGAAAACATAATAAACGTTCAGAAAACAACATACAAACACATATACAAAAATATATATAGATACATAGACAGATATATTATAGAATATTATTAATTTAAATTAGATACTCTATGAGATAATTGTTTATACCATGATTTTTATTATTAATATGTTATATATAATAATAAAAATCCATTTATTGAAGACAACTGTTTATAAATTAAATAATACAAGATAAAATTGAACAGTTGCAAATGTTATTTATAAGATAGATATATACTTCTATTAATAATAATATATGTATAATTAGATGTTAATTATAAAAATATATTCGATTGTGTAGCTTTTAAAGTTTTAATGGTCTACCCAAAATGATTAGCTTACTGATATGCTATGTTACTTAGCATATCATTGAATCTATTATTTTGGGTAGACCATTAAAACTTTAAAAGTTCTTTCATAAAGTCTGTGTGTATAAATCTACATTTAAAATTTTCATATCTATATATATATATCAATAAATATAAATACTGACATTCTTTGTCAATAATAAAATATGTAAAAGTTTCTATTAGTGTTCAATGCTATTCCCATACTATTCGCATTCTCAATAAAAAACAACACGATGAAAATATTATCCTTTTTCTATTAAATTTACAATGAAATCATTTATCTCTATTCCTGAAATATCAATTTACATATTTATCAACATAAAAATATCCATAAAATGGTAAAAATTGTCAAAAGAAAAAACAAAAATCTTGTAACTAGGATTTTAGGCTAATTAGTATACACGAATTGACCTTAACATGTAAAAACAGCAAAAAAATAGCACTGAATAGTAGGGAAGTTGGCGTTCTGTACCAGAGTAAGCTCGGCTCAGGGCACCGGGAAGTTTTTAATATATAATTATTATATAGGTATTATTCTAATCATACACTACCAAATATCCCTAGATAAATAAAAGTAGACGCCCTTCGTTCTTCGTTCTGGCCTCTTCTGGCCTTCCCAGCCTTCCCTGCCCGCCTGGGCCTTCCAGCTTCCAGCCTTCCATTCCAGCCCAGCCAGCCTTAGCTTGCCCAGCTTGCCAGCTGGGCCAGCTTGCCGGCATGCTGCTGCTGGGTGCTGGGCATGCCAGCGGGCCAGCAGCATGCTCCTCTCTCTGGCATGTATGTACTGAGATGAGCATATACATATATAATATTATTTCACAAACAACTAAAAATAATAGAATACAATGCATTTATTTACACCCATACGAAAATTATATCCCTTACAAGTCAATCAAAGCAACACAATAATATGACTTCTATAATCAAAAATGAAACCGTAATGGCACGGAAACGAATTTTAATTCTATATGGATCTCAAACAGGATGCTCACAAGAAGTTGCGCATTCGCTTGGAAGAATGGGAAAACGGAGATATTTTGAATGTGAAGTTGTTGCATTAGATGAATATCAACTTGCTAATTTACCACGTGAACATTTAGTCATTTTTGTAGTCGCTACGACTGGTGACGGCGATCCACCCGACAATATGTCTAAATTTTGGACATTTATAAGGCAAAAAGGTTTACCTGGGAACGCATTGTCAAACGTATTGTTCTCTGTGTTTGGTATGGGTGATAGTTCCTATGCACAATTTAATGTTATTGCCAGAAAACTACAAGTACGGCTACGACAACTTGGTGCTGTCGAATTTTATAATATAGGATTGGGTGATGATCAAAGCCCATTGGGTGTCGAGGGAGATGTTGATACATGGTCTAAATCTATGTGGGCTTCCTTACTTACACGTTTTCCAACACCTCCACGATTTGTCATAGATGATACGCCAACATTCACGGAAGATGATATGCCGTATATTATTAAATATATTTTTAACAACAGCACAGTGGAAAAAATGATTAATGATGGCAGCACTACTAGCAAACGAAATGTAATGTATAGTCCACCACATGGTGCATATATTCCAAATAATTGCAAAAAAAACACATATCCAGTAATTGCAAATGTCAGGAAAAACGATAGAATGACAGATACAAGTTGGCATCAAGATGTTCGACATATTGAATTAGCTTTGTCTGGAGAGAAAATTTCATATGAAGCTGGTGATATTGCTGTAATATATCCTGAAAATTTGTTTAATGTAGATGATTTCTTAAAAGAATATTTTAATAGTGATAATAATAAAAACCAAGATGATGTACAAAATTTAAATGGCAATACCATCGTGTATGCGAATTTGAAAACAAATAGAAATATAATGCTTTTCCCACCATGCACATTGCGTGATGTATTTTTGAAATATTTAGATTTGTTAGGTGTGCCAAAACGTTATGCTATTGAACAGTTATCACATTTTGCAAGTGATCAAGAGCAACAAGAAAAGCTTCTGGAAATCTCAGCAAGCGATGGTGTTGATTTGTATCATTCCTATATACGTAGAGAACGTCGTTCCTTTTTAGATGTATTGAATGATTTTTCTTCTTGTCGTCCTTCAATTGAACAATTGATTAATATCATACCATTAATTCGTCCAAGGGAATTTTCAATTTCTTCTTCACCAAATGTTCACCCAGGCGAAGTACACTTATGTGTAGCTGTGGTTAAATATCTGTCATTTTACAAACGTACACGTTATGGTTTATGTTCGACATATCTTGCAAGTTTGCGACCAGATAGAAAATGTCAAAATGTACTTTTATGGATCAAGAAGGGTATTTTACGCGTTCCTAAACAAAACGCACCGATGATTTTAATCGGTCCAGGAACTGGAATAGCACCAATGCGCGCTTTAATCGAGGAACATGTATATAGATACGGGAAGAAAAAGAATGAAGATGGTAGTAGCGATACTGAAGAAAATGGTAGTAGCATTAGTCATCTTCTTTTTTTTGGAAATCGTCATGTAGAAAAAGATTATTTATACAAAGATGAATTGAATAATTATGATCAAAATTTTGATTGGAAATTACTTACTGCTTTTTCTAGAGACCAACCAAATAAAATATATGTTCAACATAAAATGGTTGAAAATCAGGAACTTATTTGGAATATATTGAAACATGATAATTGTATTGTTTATATCTCTGGATCCTCGAAAGGTATGCCAAGTGATGTACAAATGTCTATAGAAAGTATAGTTCAAGTTTTTGGTAATAAAAGCGAAATAGATGCGAAGAAATATGTTTTAAATATGCAATTAAATAAACGATATGTAGTTGAATGTTGGAGTTGAAAAAGTATTTACGGGCGCGAAGTACGTACGACTTCGTATATTTTTGAAAGATACGTATACGGTGTGTGTATAGTTCGTATGATATTTTATATTTTTAAATAAATGTTTTTATATACAAAAAAATTAAATATGCATACGACCGGGTCGGATATCATATAATTTTTCAAAAAAAAGTATAAATGATGTCATATTTTAAAAAAATATACGAGCGTATATAATATCTCTCAATATAATGTACGTTATATCGTATTTCATTTGTATGATTACTCGTACACACTTATATTTACACCCCTTCTTATTTTTTAGTAGAAGACATTCCCATTAATTTTGAAATAATTCCCAACATTACTTCATCTGCTCCACCACCAATTGATACCAATCTTAAATCACGATGTGCGCGTGTAATATCGCTCTCATTTACATATCCCATACCTCCCCAAAATTGTAAGCACGAATCTGTTACCTCACGGCATAATCTTCCAGCTTTTAATTTGGCCATAGATGCTAAATTAGTAACATCCTGACCCTTTACGTAAAGGGTGGTAGCACGATATGTTAATGCTCTTAATGATTCAATTTCTGTTTGCAGTTCAGCAAGACGAAATTGAACATATTGATTATCCAAAATCGATTTACCATATGCTTTACGTTGCTTAGTATACCCAATGGTTTCCTGAACACACGTATCCAATGCCTTCAAAACATTTGCCGCACAAAATATTCTCTCTTCTTGGAATTGTTCCATTTGATATATAAAACCTCTTCCTTCCTTACCAATTAAATGTTTTTGTGGAATACGCACATTATCAAAAAAGATTTGTGCCGTATCTGAACTTCTCATTCCTATTTTATCCAATTTTTTTTCTATTACAACACCGTCTGTATCCATAGGCAGACATAATAATGATTTATTTGCATGCAATGGACCATCACTATCAGTGTTTGCAAGCAAACACATCCAATCTGCTTGCGTACCATTTGTTATCCATAATTTTGACCCATTAATGATATAGTCATCACCACTTTTTGTCGCAGTTGTTTTAATGGAGGCGACGTCGCTACCAGCACCAGGTTCACTGACCCCTAAGCACGGCAATAAGTTCCCTTCGACAGTTGGTTGCAAGAAATTTCTTTTTACAAAATCAGAGCCATGATTTGCTAACGCAGGTGTTGCCATATCAGTTACAACACCAACAGCCATGGGAATTCCTCCACACCGTATACTTCCAGTTTCTTCTGCCATTAAAACAGAATAGGAATAATCTAAACCAGAGCCGCCATATTCAACAGGTTTTGTTAGGCCAAGAAAACCTGCACCGCCCAATTTTTTACAGATCTCTTTACCCGGCCAAATTCCTTCCTCCTCCCATTGTTCAATATTTGGATCTATTTCTCTTTCTATAAATAAATTTAAAGATTTTGCAAGTGCAAAGTGTTCTTCCCCATATAAATCATGTTGTGAATTGACATTATTATTAGTTTTGGTAATTGTAGTTGTTGATATTGGACGGCTTTGTTTTGTTATTATTTGACGCAACAATGCTCCAGATCGCCGATGCCTTGGAATTAATTGTTGCATTTGTCTTAAAGTCCTCATTACTCGCATCAATACGATTTAAAGCTCCGCGATCCAGTGTATATTCGTATTTTATATTTGTACATTTTATAAAAACTTCTTTGGCTTTTCACTTATTCACTGAAGAAGATCTAACATCTATCATATATATATATACTTTTTTTTTTTTTATTATTATCTCATCTCGTCAATAGTATTTTTTTATTATTATTATTTATTAGACTACCAGGACTAGCCTGGCTAGGTCTATTATTATTATTATTTTTTTTTTATTTTCTTCGTCAGGACTCACGGACTCACGTAAGTTACAGCGTGTACCAATTACTGTACAATGGACAAAATTATATCCCCTATCAAAACTAGCATAAAACATTCGTATTTTAATTTCCTTAAAAGATGAGCTATGCGCCTATAATACTTTGCTGTATCGTGCATTCTTTGTATCAATCTTGATGCCTTTCGCACTTTCGTCTTATTACCAAATACAAAGAAGAAGTAAAAGTACTACTTGGTACCTGGTATAATAATTTCGAAAAAATAATAATGGATTGTGCGATTTGAAAATAAATCATACATACAGATGTATATATAAATTATTTCAAAATGAAACATACGAAGAAGTATAATTGCATGTAGAACTACAATATAACAATCGCCATCTTTGTAAACATCAGCCACGCGGTCATAACATAATACGTTACACATACATACACACACAAATAAATATAGATAAAAAAAAATAGAGAATAATGTTATTTTTGCTATTTGTTACCATGCTATTATTAGTGAAATATGTTTCTGGAACCGTTTATTTTGTTGAAACTTTTGATAATGAAAAATCACTTCTTGAAAATAATAAAGCTATGAAAAAACGATGGGTGGAATCAAACGTTCATACTGGAGAAGAAAAAGGCGAATGGATACTTAATAGCCACGGTACTCCAAAACGATTTGATATAGAAGTAGATGCAATGGCATCATATAGATTTCCTGGTGAACAAGTTCCAGAAGAGAATTTGGATTATGGGTTGAAGACATCGACGAATTTTTCTTATTATGGCATTAGCGCTAAGCTTGACAAACCATTTTATAGCCACGGAAAGTCTTTGTATATACAATTTGCGGTACGCTTAGAACAAACCGATGGAATGGATTGTGGTGGGGCATATTTAAAATTATTTCCAGCTAAAATTGATCAAAAGAAATTAGATGGAAAAACTCCTTATATTTTCATGTTTGGCCCAGATATATGTGGTGCTGGTAAACAATTTACACAATTTATTTTAGGATATGACAAATTGAAACACGAAAGGAAAAAAGTAGCCCCTAACAAATATGTGCATTTACGAAAAAAATTACATTGTGAAACAGATAAATTAACGCATTTATATACTTTAATCATCAAACCAGATAATACATATGAATATAAAGTAGATAATTCACGTGTCGATGGTGGATATTTAGAAGAAGATTTTGATATTTTACCAAAAGAAAAAATTATTGATACAAATGCAAAGAAACCAAATGATTGGGAAGAGGACTCTATGTTACCAGACCCAAACCATGTTATGCCACCAGGATATGGAGAAGAGCCAAAATTTATTCCCGACCCAAGTAAAACGAAGCCTGTGATGTGGAATGATGCAGAAGATGGCGAATGGGAACCGCCATTGATTATAAATCCATCATGGCAAGGTGATTGGGAACCTAAAATGATACGCAATCCTAATTATAAAGGTTCATGGACGCCACCATATGTATCCAACCCAGAATATGATGCCAATGAAGCAGAATTTGTATACGATCAATGTAATCCATGCGAATACGTCGGTCTTGATTTATGGCAAGTAGATGCTGGAACCGTTTTTGATGATATTTTAATTACAGACTCTGAATCAGATGCGGAGTCATTTGCACATTTAGTTTTAGAAAAGAAAGCATGGGAGCTGGTAAGCAATAAAACTGTAGATGATATATTAGATTATGATGAACAAGAAGAACAAGGCCCTGGGGAAGGCCAAGAACAAATAAAAGAAGATCTATAGAGGAAGAGGTGTAGAGCGTGTGTCATTTGTATGATATTTAATCAGATATTTAAAATCCCAGATAATATTGGGAAGGGGGGCATTTTACAAAGTTCGGTGTTTGAAAAAAATAAATTATTTTATTACGCACATATTTATGGTGCTTAATATCTATAAGTTAAAATACTGATTAATCTTATTTTATTAATTTTTACATCTCCGGTGATGAATACCTAAAACATGTGATATGCTCAAATACTCTATCTCAGTATTTAATAATAGTCAAAAATCCTTCTACTATATCTAGTAAAGCGCTCTAATGCACGTCTGCACCCTAATACTCTACAGGCATGAGTAATGTTTCTATTCTTCACTGCGCACTCAATGAACGCGCTGGACGTCAGGTTCATTCGAAAACGGCGAGGCCGGATATATAATATAAAATCAGAATAATATAAAAGAAAATAACGAAGTATAAAAAATATTTTTATTTTTTTATTTTTTTATATATTTTATATATATATATATATATATATATATATATATAAAGTTTTTAATTTTTATACAATTATACGAACCGTCGTATAATAAAAAATATCTTTTCATGAAAAATCAAAAATCAAAAAACGCGGCAATTGTAATACAAAAATTTATTAGGAGAAGACAAAGTGGATCTAGTGGTGGATTTGCTGCGGTTATTTTAGAAATGGGGAGGCAATTGAAGTTTGCTCGAGAATCTGCAATAAAAGCTCAAAGTGATTTGGAAGCGGCGAGGGTAGAACATAGCCAAACACACGACGAGCTACATGGACAAATCGGTACTTTACAACAACATTTACAGGATACAGAAGAAGAAACTTTGCATCATTTACGAGAAAAATTTTATCATGAAGAAGAAAATAAACGTTTATATGAACATATTGAAACATTGCAGAAAGCATTGCATGAAGCCGAAACGCCAAAGAAAGGTGTATCGAAGAATAACAATAATAATAGCTTAACGGCTATGGAGGAGGAAATGCAAACTTTACGAGAAGAACTTGCTGCAATTAAAAACATTGAATCGCATAAGAAGAAAATGAGCACTATAATGGCTAATGTGTCCCACTTAGGAGAAGCAATGAAAGTGTCGGTAACAGGTACTCACAAAGATAATAGCACATCTACTACTTTTTTTATCATTCAAGTCGCAATGTCTCATAAAAGTTGGGTTACCCGTAGACGATTTCGTCAATTTGCCAATTTATATGAGGTGTTAGCAGCTAGAATAGGAAACACATCATTACCATCGCTACCACAAAGAACTTTCTTTTCGTTATCGGGAGCAGCATTAGAAAATAGAAGACAAGGCCTTGAAGAGTGGTTAAAAACGCTCATTCAAATCCCAAATGTTTGGAAATATATGGAAATAATACCATTTCTAGATTCAGATGAAGAAAATTACTTGGAGAAAATGATGGGAGTGAAGAACGATACAACACCTGCATAATGTGTTGCTTATACATATATATATGATATCTAAACAAGGAAGTAGAGGGACAGTTATTGAGGCGACCTCACGTAAGGATGGAAAATTGAAAGTTAAGTTGGATAACGACGATACAAAAACATTTAGATTGATTAAAGAAGGTGATTTACAACTTTATGAAGGAGTAGCTTCTTCACCTAACAGTAACTCACAGACAAGAGGAAGAATCTTTTGAATATTAAATAATTTACTAAACTTTATAAATCATTTATGGTTTGAGATGTTAATGAAAGGGAGTCAAAGAAATTTATACAATATATGAGTATCATAAGAGAACATTTTATATATATGATATCATATGATATATATGTGTGTAATTTTCAATTTTTTAACGTATCATATCATAACATCGTTTATAATACGACACGTTCGTACGAGTACGTAATATTTTATACGAAGCGTAATACAATATATATATATATATATATACATAACT
>JACLAD010004536.1_pt1 | contig 13444 bp, 6 predicted proteins | sample 8027901 | NCBI WGS metagenome assembly JACLAD01 (sample SAMN15725071, study PRJNA655200) | protist metagenome | isolation source: fluorescence activated cell sorting (FACS) single amplified genomes of... | place: Spain: Blaines Bay Microbial Observatory, Mediterranean Sea | collected 2016-07-05
TAAAGCTAAGTATGACGTGCACAAACTTCCAGATGCGTTTAGATTCAAGTCAGCATTCTTTTACCCTCCTGGGCTGGTGAAAAACGGGTCTATGTACGTCATTGAGAGCACATATCGCACTGATTATTGTATAGGTCGATTCAAGTATATAGTGCGACCTGAAGGTGTCAAAGAGGCTCGAGTACATGACGTACAATGTCTGGGCAGTAATAGCTACTCGTATCAAGTTGATCCGAAAATCGGTCTACTGAACCACATCAGACGGGTCAAAAGCCATTTGAAAGGGAAACGCTTGCATGCAGATGGCTCAATTGGAAAATCATTTAAGTCGAAACTAGTGAATTCTGATTTGTATAAAGTTTTTAGCGAACACGACTATATCGCTTGAATTGTATCATTATTTGAAGAGACAGTAGGTAGTATCGCCATCTAGATCTAGTCTATATTCATGAGTGGACTTGTCCCTCCTGGTGGGTTGCTCATTCACCATTCACGGTTTGTTGTTTGTCTCTTGTTTCTGTTTCAGAAATTCTTTACTTTACACAAGGTGGGTCATGACTATATGTGCAACACTACTCTCCTTTTGTACATCTTTTACTTTTATGATATTTTTATTTACTTTTTTAAAAGTAGTTAGAGTTTTAGTTTTGCTCCATTCTAAATTCTACTTCTACTTCTACTTCTACTTCTACTTCTACTTCTATTTCTACTTCTACTTCTAGATTCTAATTCTAATTCTTTGGTTATGATACATTTGTTTTCTCCATCAGCCATCTGATATCTGATATCTGATCAGCTGATCAGCGGATCAGCCAGCTTCACCTTCACCTCTGCCTCTGTACCCTCGGCCCTCGGCCCTCGGTTATGATTCTGCTGTCCATGACGAGGTGTCTATGTTTCTCTATGAACTGTTTACTTATACTTATATCTAGAAGTAAAACATTATTATTATTACTATTACTATTACCATTACACATTACACGGTACTTCGTAGTCTACTTCTAGCTTCTAGCACATCAACACATCCTCAACGATCTGCCGAAGCATTAACTAGACTATCGCTCAGGTCTAACGGACAAAGCAGATTACGGTGGTAGTTGCACCGCGCGTGTAAATCCGTACGCAATAGCAGGTCTATGGTGCTGTGTTCTGCCATCATCAGAGTCGTCTCTTGGTTCGCTCTTGTGCGTCAACGAGTCTTTGCCTAGGCTGTTGATTATGCCCACACCTTGAAGGTAGCATCTGATGACCCAGAAACAACATATGAATCATTGGGAGAAAATTGAACACATTGCACAGCCTTGTCATGGGCTGGTAGTTCGGCCATCACACTAAATTCTTGAGTGTTGATGACCTTTAATGTTCCATCATCAGATGCAGCGATGACACGACTACCACTGCGATCCATAGTCAATTTATTGATCGGATGTTGATCAGCTTCAATTGTACCTAACTCCTGCACCATTCTAATATCCCATACTTTCACAACACCATCAGCATCACAGGTAGCGATAGTGTCACCACGGTTATTCACACATATATCATTACATGAGTTAGAGTGTCCATATAATGTTTGGACACAAAGTCCAGATCTAGCATCCCACACAGAAACTGTTTTATCACCAGACGCGCTACAAATGTTTGAGGAGAATGGTAGCCATTTCGTAGCATTCACACTATCAACATGACCCCTCAAAGTTTGCCTACATTTGCCTGATATCAAATCCCATACTTTAATAGTCTGGTCCATCGAACAACTGGCAACGAAATCACCTGCATAATGGAACTCACAACCCCACACTGCTTGAGAATGTTCCTTGAAAGTATGTGTACACCGAGCTTGTGCAAATTCCCATATCTTGACGGTACCGTCACCGGCGGAGGTAGCTAAGTGAGAACCATATGGATGAAAGTGAAGTCCAGATAACCAACCAGTGTGCCCTTCACCGGACATCACCAGCTCACATTCTGGAAGTGTCCACAGCCTCCATGTCTCATCATCACTAGCTGTAGCAAATATAGGTTTCTTAGGATGAAAAGCACATGCTGATATCGAGTTCAAATGACCTTTCATGCTTTTTTGCGATGAAAGCTCCTCAGCTTTGGCAGGATCAAACTCCAAATTTGCGTATGGATTAGTTTCTGTTTGCTCAGCAGGGAATGCTGCGTGTTTGCGCACTGCCCTTGTCGCACTCCGTGATTTTGGCGATTTTGAAGGCTCCTGTTTTGGCGGATTTTGAATATTATTGACGTCCTCTTCTAGTTGTTTTACCTTCAATTTTAGCCTGTCACGTTCTAATTTTAACAATGCCTTGTCCTTCAGTGATGTATCATGCTTCCTCCTCAACTCCTCTATAGTAGGCTCATAAGCCCTCAGGTGATCACGCAATCTTCTCAAGTCGGATATCAATTTATTCTTTTCCTGGACGACCCTCTTGTGATGCATACGATGAAAATCTCTCTCTTTTCTAAATTTGTCCCATGTGCTCTGCGCTTTAGTTGCAACAACTCTCATATTTTCCACTTGCTCACGTAAAGCTTTCGCTTGCTGATCTAGATCCTCATTTCGTAGGTATATATCTGGAACTGGTGTAGCTAAATCTGGAGATAATTTTCCTTTGGATTGTAGTTCGTACCACTCTGAGTTGAAAGTCTCTAATGACCTCTTCATGCCTGCCTTGATCATGAAATTTCGGATGAAGTCATCAACAACAGATGGTCTAATCTGTGTCATAGTCACAGACTGATTTATTTGAGATGTAGGAGATTGATTACGATTACGAGTTTGCATAGATGCTAGGGCTTCTGTTAATTCATCATCTTCGTCTTCATCGTCAAGGAAATTATCATCCACTCGTTCATACTGAAAATCATCGTCTTCGTCATCACTGAACTCCTCTCTCTTGATGATCTGCAACCCCGAGTCATCGGCACGAGTCGGTTTTGATTTACTACTCATGGTTGTTTGTCGTCGGTTTATTTGATCTGCGTTGTATCCTACTGGTTGTATTTCGTTTCTATCTTTACGCCTACGTTCGGGAAATAGTTTTTCTGCGTTGTATCTCTACCAACAAAACGAAAGGGAACGAAACCAAATACAATCACAACAACAGTCCTCTCGAAGTCGTGTATGGGTGCTCTGTCACCCTGATGTATGACTGCCTTAGATCGTTGACCCTCCCTCGATTCAGCCACTGCTTAGTGCAGCTTGCAAGGTTCTCAAATTAACTGATAAGCGGAAAGAGAAAATAAAACTGCCTTTCTATTTTATCTAGTATGGTATAGTATATAGTACTAGTACTAGTAGTGCATAATATTCTTTCAGGGTCATTTTTGTTTTTTCGCAAAAAATAAGGGGAAAGTGTGTTTATTAATTTATTTTTTATAGTAGTAAAATGTATGTACGCCTGATCTTATTATATCTTATACTTATATTTATCCTTATTATTATTACAGTAGTAGTAGTAGTAGTAGTAGTAGTGGGAAAAAGAAAAATATTTCTCGGAGACTTCCATTTGCATTTCTCCTTAATGAACACCATAACAAATGCTGTTAAATTACTTCCTATTCCACGAGAGAACAAAGCATTCTAGATTTTAGATTTTCTGAACAGCTTGCTGCAGGATGTGAATTTCATCTTTGAGAGCTTTATATCTGTTCCGTAAAACTTCATACTCATCATTCTTACTTCGTTTTTTGGCCATGCTGTCGAGCAGAGTGTTGACGTGATTCTCATCTTTTGGGATTAGTTCCTTGGTGTAAACTTCTTGTAACTCAGAAATAGCTTCCATTAAGTCAACCTCACAAGGGACGCATATTTCATTTATTTCTTTCAAAGCTTCGATGATGAGAGGTATGAGACCATAGTAGTCGATACCATAATATCTACCATTATGAATATCATAGACAATTTCAGGAAGTATATCCTTCACTTCTTGGGCAAGAACACCGTACTTCATCCTTTCCTTGTCAAATCCCTCAGTTTCAGCATACCCGTCCTTCCATCTGTAATGAACTCCTCTCAACTTCAAGAGCTTGTCAAGAGAAGCATCTAGCCTAGTAATATTTCTTTTCAATCTCTCATCGGAAGATATTACCACTAAGTTGATGTATGCCGTGCCACTGACAGTCATACCGCCAGCACTGACTGTTATTCCACCGCCAGTAGTCGTCATGCCATTTGTAGACAGCAGTGTAGTCGCTTGCACTGTAGACCCGGTAGCAATCGACAAAGAATCGGCAATAGTCATTCCACCATCTATGAAGATTCCATCAGAATTCACACTAAGACCACCAGTCACCCGTAGACCACCATTTGAGACAGTAATGCCACCATCCGACACAGTTATTTGCCCAGCAATAGTAGCGCCTGTAGCAGTCACTTTACCACCACTCGTGAAATCACCTGATGTTACTGACAGGCCACCAGCGATTGTAGCACCAGTATCTTCAACCGTAAGCCCCGTGGCTGAGATGGTAAGGCCAGTATTAGTGACAGTTAATGCATTCGTGACAATAAGTCCACCGCTTGCGACTACAAGATTGGCACCTGCCACCTTCAGAGTTGAGGATATCGATGCTGCACCATCAAGTACACTCACTCCTCCAGCGATGACTTGCAATCCCCCGAGGTAAGTTGATAACCCAGCGGTCACAATTAATCCCCCAGCTGAGGTCAAGACAGCACCAGTGGAAGATCCACCAACAGCTGTGACAGCAGCAGATGTTTCGATGCCACCTGTTCCCACAGTGAAACTACCGTCGTCTAGGGCAGCCCCTGAGTCATGAATAGTAATCCCCCCGTCTGCCTGTACTCCACCAGCTGTGACAGTGAAGCCACTATCCACTACATCAAAGCCAGTGTCATAAATCGTAACGCCACCAGCAATCTTCATACCATTGTAGGATACTGTGAGTCCTCCAGCGCTAATGATGATACCACCCCTGATAGTGATACCTCCGGTTGATTTGATACCTCCAGTCATTACAGATACTCCACCTGTTACAGCAATTGCTCCGTCAGCCATAGAGAGAGATCCAGCGACTTTTAACCCGACATCATTAATAGTGACGGCACCAGCTGTTACAGTTAGGCCAGTGTTAGACACAGATAAACCACCAAGGACATCCAACCCACCATCTGAGGTGGTAAGTCCTCCAGCCACTGCGAGGCCACTGTTTGTCACGGTCATCCCACCTGTCACTTTCAAGGCTGCGGATGCAGACATACCATCATTACCAGAGCCATCGATGTTAACGCCTCCAGCCGTAATGACAGCACCACCAGAAACGTCGATGCCAACACTTTCCACTGTCAAACTATCAGCCACAGCTGTATCTCCGCTCGATACTGTTAAACCAGCAGTAATTGATGCACCATTAGAATTAATAGTAATGCCCCCAGCAACAGAGCCACCAGAGTCGAGTACGGTCAAACCCCCAGTAGTTCGAAGGCCACCTGAGATGACAGATAAACCATTGGCTGCGACTGTTATACCTGTGTCTTTTACATCCATATTTCCAGTAATATCTACTCCATCAGCTTCCACGATAACACCACCAGCAACAGACAAGCCAGTGGCCGATACTCCTAACCCTCCGGTATAAACAGTAACACCACCAATATTGCGTAGCCCTCCAGATATTGCGCCATTTCCGAGGTCAATTTTAAGTCCATCAGCGGTTAACGTAAGTCCTTCAGTTACCTGCAAACCACTGTCGATAATGCTTAGTCCCGTATTGGTAACTTTCATTCCAGTGACAGGAACTGTTAGTCCACCTCCTACATCGACACCAACGAGCAAATTCTTGACACCACCTGCTACTACTTTCAAGCCTGACGCAACGGTCATCCCACCGTCAGTGACTACCATGCCATCAGCTCCAACCGAAATTCCCCCGGCGACCATGGTTAATCCTCCTGCGACTCTCATACCAGAGCTTTGCGCTGTAGCACCTCCTCCAACTACAACCCCGCTAGATTCAATTGTTAACCCTCCAGTGACCATCATCTTCGACGATGTAACCGTTACGCCCCCAGTTACTTCCATTGTTGAATCCATAACTGAAAGGCCATTAGCTGACACTACTGCACCATCAGCACCAATAGTCATACCACCTAGAGTGACCTTCAAACCACTGTCATAGACACTTAGGCCGCCAGTGACTTTCAGACCGCCGGATACCCGTACTCCACCAGCTGTCATGACAAGTCCGCCACCAATGTCAACTCCACCAGCTCCTCTGAATCCGCTGGCAGTGACAGTAACTCCTCCTGCGATATCCATACCGGTATCAGCAACAGTGAGACCACCTGCAGATACGACCATACCATCAGTATCGATTGTCAAAGAATCAGTGATGTAAATACCATCATCTAAAGCCGATACACCACCAGTTATTTTCATACCAGAACTATCGATGGACAAGCCACCTGTGATGAAGACTCCGTAGCCGGTAGCGGCCTTAGACGCAACCTTGACACCTCCTGCAACAACAGAAACCCCATTATTGCTAACAGTCATACCATTATTGACAATTATTCCAGTAGCTTGAATGGTTACACCATCTTCAATGGTCGCACCACCTGCAATGGTAACATCGCCGTCTAACATGGAGAGACCTCCAGTAACTTTCAAGCCACCATGCGAAACAGATAGTCCACCCGTTACAGTCTTTCCACCGTGAAGAACAGAAAGTCCTCCTGTCACCTTCATGCCACCAGTATTGATAGTGACCCCACCTGTCACGTGAACTCCAGAACTCATTGTTGATATACCACCAGTAACAACCAAACCTTGCATAATATAGGCGCCATCATCGATGTTCATAGCACCGCTTTGGATTGTAACACCACCTGTGACTGTATGCCCATTGCTAGATATTGACACACCACCCGTGATAAAGATTCCATCTGAAGCGACAGTGAGTCCATCCTGTGAGATGGTAACCCCCTCGTCTACGACGATGACACCACCAGCGGTAATGGTACCACCACCACTTTGAATAGTCATCCCATCAGCCACTGACATACCGCCCTCTAGAACACTGAAGCCGTCTTTTGTAATTACAATGCCACCATCAATTACAGTCAATCCGCCGTCATCTACTTTCATACCGTCGTTGTGCAGGGTGAAACCACCGGATGCAGTGATACCACCGCCATCAACAAAAAGCTTGCCATGGATTATCGTTATTCCACCAGCAGTAATCACCAATCCTTCATCCTCGATAGTCATACCCCCAGTCATAGATATACCATCCGAATCGATAGTCAAGCCTGTGGTGACCAACATCCCATCGGTAAAGATAGTTGCACCTCCAGTTACATGTAGCCCACCCAACTTTACACTCATACCGCCATCAATGATACTCAAACCGTCAGCTAAGACAGTCATTCCATCAGAATCAACAGCAAGACCTCCAGTGTTAACAGAATATCCACCAGTGACACGAATACCTAATGAATGTACTGTCAGCCCACTAGTGACTCTTACACCAATATTTGAAGCTGTTATGCCACCAGTAATGTGTATACCATCGCTTTGTACAGTCAACCCACCAGTCACTTTCATCCCTGCTGTATTTACTGTCACACCGTCAGTGATTCTAATACCAGCATTATGTATGCTCGTTCCACCAGAAACTCTAATACCCCCTTCGTAGACCGACACGCCACCTGTCACAGATAATCCACCTTTAGTGAACTCGGTCGTGGTGGTCGACAGAACAAGATCATCACTGATAATATCCAGTGTAGCACCCAATCCAGTATCAACAGCGATTCCTCTGGTGGTACTAACCTCCATAAAGGGATTAGGGAGTCCTGTTACCTCAGTGGCAGCTGCAGATGCAGCATCCTGCACTTTTGAAATGGTGTAGGTGCCAGTGGATCCATCACATGAGCCACTCGGGCAACCTGTAATTTTTGTGTCGGCATCGATATTAGTACCGGTAATAGTATAGCCTACTCTAAGAACACCACTTGATACTGCACTGACTGCTAAAGATGCAGCTGCATTGTCCCATGTGGCAGTTACAACAGCGCCAAAATAGTCGTGAGTGTCTTGAAACACTTTGATTGCTCCAGATGCAGTCCCATCACCAGGAAAAATATTCACATTTCCCCCATCGGCAACGCCTACACCAGAACCGATGATAGTATCTCCGCCTTTTTTTCCGCTGTGGGTTGTTCGACCTCCTCGCAGCCATAATTCTCCACCTGATCCACTGTCACCTTGACCTACACTTACGTATACCGACCCCCCTCTACCAGCTGCACCTTCACCAGATCCTATATACAATGCGCCAGAGTTGCCTGTCGTACCAGATGCAGCAACAGCACCGGTGCTGATAGATATCAGCCCTGATACACCTCCTGTGCCTGCATCTGAGGTTTGAATCTGTACTGCACCACTGCTCTTGAAGCCAGTGCCACTATGCACTCGAAGAATACCCCCAGTTTTACCTGTTTCAGAGGTTTTACCGGCTTGAAGGACCAATTCGCCCCCAGCCGCGTCGTCACCTTGACCTACACTTACGTATACCGACCCCCCTCTACCAGCTGCACCTTCACCAGATCCTATATACAATGCGCCAGAGTTGCCGCTAGTAGCACCGTCAGAAATTCCAGTGCTTAGAGAAATCAAACCTGATACACCTGTGTGGCCCGCATTGTGTGTTTGAAACATCAAAGCACCACTAGTAGACTGGTGACTAAATCCCGATAAGATAGCAACACGACCGCCTGTTGTGCCAGCTACTGAATCCGCTACTCTGGCAGAGGTCGTTTTACCTCCTTTGATAATGAGCTCGCCACCCGCACCACTAATCCCCGATCCTACTGTGACGTAAACACTTCTCCCGGTCATGGTGACACCTCCAGTAACTTTCATACCATCATCATATATGGTCATACCTGTTGTAACAACAATTCCATCCTTATTGATGGTAGCTCCTTGGGTTACGGTAAGCCCTCCACTATTTATTGACATGCCGTTAGTAACGGACAGTGAACCGATCATTACGGAGTACCCCCCAGCGGCAACTCTTTGGCCAAATGAAAAGACAGTTAATCCATCAGTGACATGAATACCACCCGACCGAACGGTAACTCCTCCATTATTTACGGACAAGCCACCGGCCATGATGGTGCCGCCGTGCATTTCAATGTCGAGTCCTCCTTCATATATCTCCACCATACCCCCCTTGATAAGTAAACCACCATCCTCGATCGAGGTACCATCTACGACATGAATGCCATTACTCTCTACACTCACACCACCCGTAACTTTTATACCACCAGTGTGAATATCTATTAAACCATCAGCACGTATGGTAAAACGTGTGTTACCTTGGTTCTGGGCTCTCATGTAGTAATTGTACTTATAACTCGCTCCCGTTGAATGAGTAGTGGAGGTTACTGCAGACACGTCTAAGACTGGGGCGAATCTCCCCACGGTAACAGTGGATTTGATAGTCGCCACTGGATCTGATGTTGACTCTGAATATGTTCGTAGACCGTCGTCTAATATCGATACACCTGCAGTAGTGACATAAAGGCCATTGTTTTCTACTTTTAATTGCCTGAAATAAACTTCTCCGTCACCTCGAACATGGAAGACTTTATCATACTGGGCTGTGGCTGCTATGAAATCATATTCAACTGACGCGGCTCTATCAGCGTGTAATTGAATCAAAGTGGATGTAAAATCAGCCCCTTTCAATTGTATGTCCACTGAAGGGATGTTGCTTTGGTCATACTCAGATAAGACATTGAAGCAGGCTGCACCACCATAACCATTGTAACATTCACATTCTCCAGTATTGAAATTGCAAGAACCCCTATTACCACAATAAGTATATTCTTTGACAGTATGTGGTTGTAGATCAGTAAATCTACATGCTGTTCCTGGGTTAGTGACTTTAGATATATCACAATAGAAGTCTTTGATAGATGGATTCCCATTGTGAGAGTATAGATTGTTCTCTCGAGAGTATAATGGCCACTCTAGTACTTCAATTATGAATGAACGAGAGTATGAATCCACTGCAATATATGTACACGAAACTTTTGAAAACTTCCCTGATTGTTGCAAACCTATTTCACAAACATTACCAGAAGTGGAGGAAGAAATATCCCAATATCCTGTACGGCCGCCGAAAGTGATACCGATGGAACCATCCAAGACGCCACTAAATTGAGTAGTGAGAACGTCGAACTGGAATTTATAATTATGTTGATTTGTGGTCAAAGGATCATCTCCTTTTGCACACATTCTTTGATTACAATTCATTCCAAAGTAATTATCATCGCATTTACACATTTTAGTCATATCTTTATCCCACAGTGCGTAACTTACACCTACCCCATCTCCACCATCTTCTTCCTTTCCATTCCATTTGCCGGAATCTGGATCGTAATCGAACCCATAGTAAGTAGATATATCTGCTACTGACATGCATACACCATGGCCACTGCATATACCTAAAGAAGTGCCTTCTCCCGGACAGGGGCCTCGCTGGCAGGCCGCACCAGAAAATCCTTGTTTACATTTACATATTCCTTTCGCCCTATCACAAGTTCCTGCATTAGAGCATTCCACAGATTGGTGTGCTGAGGAGATAGCATACGCTTTGTCTGTGTATGCTACGCCTTTAGGACATTCTCTATGAGAACAATCGGCGGCACCCCCATTCCAATCTTCGAAACAATGACATATGTTCCCCTCTCCACACATCCCATGACCACTACAGCCATTTGGACACGCTGCGTTGGACAATTTAGATATACATGCTGTAAGTATAAGAATAATCAAGAGGAGGAATGACTTCAATGCTTCCATCTATCCTCCTTTATTGATGTGTATGTGTGTATTTAGGAGTGTCTCTAGATTTCTATATAATATATACGAATGTATGTATATTATTTATATACGACTACTTTTCGCAGAGACTTTACTATATGCGAGGTAGTGGTATAGGTTGATCCAAGTACACGATGTATCTCACTTTTCCCCGGTAACGTTGAAGGATAGAAGACTATCAAGTTTGCATATATAAAACAATGCTATCAGAGCGAACAAAGACCAAACCACAAAGATGCTTCAAAATCCCAACAATCTGATGGAGAAGATTCGCGACAGGTATGACCCTTACTACTACTTTTCCTCCCACTCGTGTATTGGTTTATGATCCCGTTCACTTCACTGTTGTCTACGGTATGCTCTTTCTTCCATCCCCGTAGACACAGGTTCGTTGTGTAATGTTGGCGGACCGGACATAGTATAGTAGTTGGAGGCAAAAGTAGTAATAATAGTAATAGATGAGGGAGTAGAGTTTATCTTCTTGAATTCTTGCCCCGCCCGCTGTTATGTTCGGCTCTCGCCTCTTTTTCGTTTTTCGCCCATTCCCACATGACAACAAATATTTACATATTGTTTTTTGGAGTGGAATTGCAAAAATACCAAAAATTGATCGAGAACAGAGATAGAATAGGAAAATAGATAGTACAAAAAGTAAACACGATACATAATACTATATCACGACACAGCAGCAGATAGATAGATAGATAGATAGATACAGAATATCAAGGAGGAAGTAGTGCTATCATTTCATAGTGCTTGACACACGACACGATTGATCACCCCAATCACTTTTCTATCCATCCACTACGCCTAGAACCCAAGTGGCCCAGTAGCAGCGGCCTAACATTACATAACATACACGCACGCAGCTTAACTTATCTTGAGCAATATCCTTCAAGCATCTCGTTGTATCGCTCGGAAAGAGGAGGAAGAAAGGAGAAGAAAATGGCAGCCTCCGTCGAACTAATGACATTAGTAGAGCAAGCAGCCACTCAAAAGAAGGCTGCTTGCTCATCAATTGTATTACGTGCTATCAATCACAAAAGTATATATGTCTTTGCGGAATTATTGGAAGTACCATCTGTTCAAGATCTGAAAGGAACAGAAGAGTTTGGGAGAGTATATAACACCCTTGAACTGTTTGCCTATGGAACATTCGGAGAGTACAGACAAAGCGTTGATACGTATATTGATTTAACATCTCCACAATTAGAAAAGTTAAAGAGATTAACTTTAATCTCCATTGCAATGGAAATGAAGGTCATACCCTATGAACACCTGATGGACAAATTGGAAATTACAGATTTAAGAAGTCTTGAAGACTTGATAATAGAAACCATATATTCTGGATTGTTAAAGGGCAAACTAAACCAAAGAGACTCAAAACTGACGATAACTGAGACAGGCAGTCGAGATGTCCAAAAGGAGAACATTGACACGTTGATTCATAATTTAACTGTTTTACAAAGTTCTGCTAAGTATCTTTATGATTGTGTACAGAATAGTTCTCTTGTAATTAGTGACCAAAGAGAAGCCGATATCATTGAAAAGGAAGAGTTAGTCACAGAAATAGGTATTGCAAAGGCAATGATAAAAGAATCAATCGCATCAGGTGAAATTAGTAGTTTTAGAGACAGGGACTTTTCTGAGAACACATTCGGGCGAGGCGTACACTCGAGGGCCCCAAAGAGAATCAAAAGTGGTGTAGGTGGCACTATTAGTGGTAGTAGTAGACAATTCGTGGGAAGCAACCAAGGTGTATGAGTTTGAGTGTTTTTGGCGTCTCTCGCTCGTCGTAGTCGTAGATGTAGATGTAGTAGTAGTAGTAGTAGTAGTAGTATAGAAGTAGTTATTTCGTGTACTAGTACTAGTACTTCAAGTACTAGTCTAGTACTATTGTACTACTATCCTTTCATGTAACAAGTATTATCATTACGTATTACGTATTACAAATGTCTTTGGTAGCGCGATTATGTAGTTATAGTAGTCATTCAAATATTCAATTAGTTAGTAGAAGTAGTTTTAGTACTTCCTCCATGTAAGAAAAGTAAAAGTAAAAGTAAAAGTAAAAGTAAAAGTAAAATGTAAAATTAGATTACGATTACGAAGTAGTTAGAAGTTAGAGTTAGTATCTAGGAAGTACTCTGAATCTAACAGCTAACAGCCAACTAATACTAATACTATTAATATTAATATCATGTACCTACACTAGGTACGACGTACGAATGACGCTGGGTGTGTATACTGTACAGCTGTACAGTAGTGCTGTGCTCTGTGCTCTACAGCCTACAGTCTACAGTGCATTTTTTTTCATTGCCTGCGACTGTGCCTAGTTGTTCAATGCAGAAGTAGGTACTACTTTTGGCGCTTAGCGTTTGCATTCTCATTCATGTTCTAATTCTCATTCATATTCTCACTCACATTCACATTTACATTCACTTCTACCATTTGAAATCATACATCGATCTCTCATCCCTCAATGCTGTTTTCATTTCAGACAATTTTTTAAGGAATGTGAAAAAGCGCTTCGACCACAGCTTTTGTAGTTCTTCCAGTGAAGGACGCTTATCGGGAGGAGG
>JACLAD010013959.1_pt1 | contig 13444 bp, 12 predicted proteins | sample 8027901 | NCBI WGS metagenome assembly JACLAD01 (sample SAMN15725071, study PRJNA655200) | protist metagenome | isolation source: fluorescence activated cell sorting (FACS) single amplified genomes of... | place: Spain: Blaines Bay Microbial Observatory, Mediterranean Sea | collected 2016-07-05
ATCAGGCAATCCTCAGCCCTTCCCCGACCCCAATATCCTCTGCATCTAGTCAGAAGCCTCCTCTGTGACGAAGGGATCCAGGAGACGACGGAGACCTACGTATGCTAGGTACTGTGCCTGCCCCCTCACCCCGTCCGGAGCCAGAAGAGTGAACCTCAACCTGTCGCTCCCCGTCATGACTGGCTCCGTGTGCGCAGCCGGGAGGCGACATATGACACTCCGTGACAGCCGCCCCGCCCTCTCATCTTTCTTCGCCTCACTGACCACCGACTCCGGGAACCGGCCATCTACAGCTTCCTCCGACACGAGGACTCCGGTGTGCAAGGCGCGTAGACAACGTGTTCCTTTCGCGCGGGCGATCAAGGCCGGCCAGTCATGGACGAACCGGGCGGTCTCCGCAATGTCCGTAGCAAGCCGGATCCGGTTCCACTGGTCTTTCAATGCATTCACGCATAGAGCGAGCAGGGAGTCATCCCAGGAGAACGTCGGAACCTTAACCCCAGCGATGTCTAACGGTCTAGACCGCGCGTACAGAGCTTCGAACGGCCCGTGGAACGGGTACCCGATCGGGACCAATCGGGTATGAACGTCAACGGTCGACACCAAAGGTCCTACAGCGCGGCCGAACGTGTACTCACCGTGGATGTGGAGGTACCCCGCTTGGCGCAGTGGCGACCTCTCGTGCCGGTTGAAACCAATCTCTAGTAAGAGCCGCGACACCGTGTCAAAGTCTGTTGGTGCTACCAGCAGGTCGTTGTCGACGAAGGGGCGGCGGGCTGTTCCCCCATAGGCCTCGGCTAGCGATGGCCCTTTGAACGTGAGGAATGGAATGTCAGCCTCGTCAAGGCGGCGTGCAATCCGGGCTAACTCGGCGCCCAAGAACAGGACATTCATGGCCCGCCTGTGAACGTACTGCCGAAGGGCCTCTGTTACTTCGTTCGGCGCCCACTCCCTTGTATGGGCGTACAGAAGCGGAAGCGTGCGGTGGTGGCTCCCCACGGCATATACTTCCTGCCAGTCATCGACCTGCCCGGCGGCCTCGCGGAGCCTCTCCGCCCTTTGATCAGAGAGATTGGCCCGGCTTGCCAGGCGCACGACCTCGTAGGCCAAAGACGATGTATGAATGGCCATAACGGAATGTGAGCCCCGAAGACCGATGTAAACGACCGCGAATGACTCACACGCGGCATACTACCGATCTTCCTGTAACTTTATGATCTAGGCCGAAGGCTGCCGGGGTCGTTGGCGGCGACGCCGTCGCCGCCAGTCAAGTGCTGGCGCGTCTGGATCGCCCACGACTCGGCGTACCGGCCACCAAGAGCGACAAGCTCCTCGTGCGTTCCCGACTCGACGATGTGCCCGTCGCTCATGACATGGATGATGTCGGCACGTCGAGCTGTCGTGAACCGGTGCGTGATGATGAGCGCCGTCCGGTCTCCGGCCACCCTGTCGAACCGGTCAAGCCACTCGTTCTCAGCCCACGAGTCCATAAAGCTGGTCGGCTCATCGAGAATGACGAGGGGGCTCTTCCTGTAGAACGCCCGCGCGAGAGAGACGCGTTGCCACTCTCCGCCGGAGAGCTCGACTCCCCCAGCAAACCATCGCCCGAGCAGGGTCTTCTCCTTTTGGGGAAGTCGGTCAAACAGCTCGTCAGCCCCAGCCCCTACAACTGCATCCCGAAGCCGGGTCGGATCCGCTTCCGCGTCCGGGTCACCCAACCGAACGTTCTGCTCGGCCGTCATCTGGTACTTCATCGCGAACTGGAACATCACCGCGATTCGGCGGCGGACGCTCGAGATCGAGTATCTCCGGAGGTCGACCCCGTCAACCGTGATGCGGCCTGAATCGGGGTCATAGAACCGACAGAGTAATTTAATGAAAGTACTCTTCCCCGCCCCGTTTTCTCCCACAATGGCGACCGTCTTACCGGCCGGGATGTTGAGTGAGAACGACTCCAGGGCGGGGCGGCCCGTGCCTGGGTAAGTGAAGGTCACGTCTTCGAACCGGACTCCCTCCCGCAACTCCTCAGGGTAAGACCGTGGGTCCGGCGCGTCTACGACCCGGCGCTCAAGGTCCAAAAAATCAAACAGGTGCCGCAAGAACAATGAGTTCGAATAAACGGCCCCAGCGCTCGTGAGCGCTGTCCCCGTGACAGACTGGGCTTGCGTGAACGCCTGGTAGAACGCGGCGAGGTCTCCCAATGTCGCGTTGCCCGCGAACGCCTCCCAAACGATCCACGCCATCACAGCACCCGTCACCAAGAGGGACGCTAGTGCCGCTCCGAACCGCCCTATCGCCTGGTCACGCACGAGGCGAAGACGCTCTGAACGAAGGTCTCTCCTGAGCTCTCGGTAGCCGTCAATGAGAGGGCGATCGAGTCGGTTCATGCGCACCTCCGCTGCGGCTTGCATGGTCGTTAGGAGGATCCCGTAGTACTGCGTCCGACGCCTCCGCGGCGTTGCCTCCTTCCACCAGGCATGGTGGATCCTGTTGTAGTAGAGCACGACAGCGAGTACGGGAACCGCGCTCACAATGAGCGCGAGCGGAATCCACAGCCCATACCCTACCAGTATGGCTCCAATTGAGAGGAGGGTCACGCTGGTCTGCAGAAGGGAGCCCCCGTTCTGGATGAGTTGGAGCACTCGCGACGTTCCCTGGCTCTTGGCCTGTTCCATGAGGTCGTGGTAGTCCGAGGCCTCGTAGAACTCGTAGTCGATTGTTGCCGCCTTCTCGTGGATGAGGTTCGTGACGTAGTCGTCTACGTACTCGGACTGGGCCACGGACACCCACTGGACAATACCCCCGAGCACCCGTTGGAGGAGAAATACGCCGCCCATAAGGCCGACAGGTAGCGCCACCGTCTGGACAGTTTCCCAGGACCGCCCTGACCCGATAGCCAGGTTCATAGCGTCGATTGTCCACTTTGTGAGCCACACGACGGCTGCTGGAAGCGTCCCTTGCATGGCCAACAGAGCCAACCAGAGCGCTGTCCAGAGTGGAGCGGCCTCCCACAGCAAAGCAAGGGTAGCGCGGGCTCGGCCCAACCACTCACGCAAGTCGTTTCGGGTGGGGACCGTCACTTGTGGGCGAGGTAGGTCGTAGATGGATGCACGCCGCTATCGGCCTCGATGGCGTCCATCACTTCCCCGAGGGCCTCAAATGACTTCCGGCGCTGTAGCACACGGGGTTTCACCGACCGCACGAAGCCGGAGCATTGCTGGAGGTGGTCGGCGAGCAAAGCGGGGGTATTGGTATGGATTAGCGTGCGTGCTCGCGTGTGTGCTACGAGATGCACAACGGCCTCCTGGGGAGGTACGTCTACGATGGCTGTCTCCTTACGAAAGCCTGGCTCCAGATAATAGGCCGCCCGCACAGGCGTCGTCTCCGCCAACATCATGTTGGACCGTGCCAACTTAGGGCCATTGCGCATGATCGGTGTTAGGTCATCATCGTTCGGAGCCAGATACGCCGCCGAATCGTTCCGGAGCCGGATCTGCGGGTAGGCCGGGATGACAGACGGGAGCCCATGGTCGTTGAAGGCAAAGGCAGCTACGTCGTCGGTGATCAGAGTGTACCCCCTCAGGCGTAAAGCCTCCGCCAATGTCGACTTCCCCCACCCCGACTCCCCCATGATGCACACCGCCCCTCCCCGCCCCGCCACCGCACAGGCATGGAGGACGAGGTGCCCGCGCTGCCGGAGCACCCCAGCGAAGATCTCACCGAGCAACCGGGAACGTAGGACGTCATCGTCAACCGGCTTCAACTTCTCAATGACAACACGTCGTCCCGAGACGAGCTCGAACCGAACGAGGTCCTGGAGTTGTGCAACAATTCGTTCTCCTCCCCCGCTGCTATCCCAGTCGACGTTACCGTAGACCACCTCGACATCCGGTTCCACACCGGCTACCCCTTCAACCAGCTCGGGCATTGGGACCTCTGAGCGAACAATGAGGCCGTAGGCAGCGTAGGTCTTCACGGAGTTAGGACAGAGTGATCTCTCGGACGGTTGCTGTCCAGAGCTAGCAAGCTGAAGACGCTTTGGCTCTTAGGAACAGAACGGGACATAAGGTTGCTTTACCACAACTGTGCCGGGAAAGGGGCCAAGGTTGTGCGTGAGCAATATTAGCCAGAAAGACCCCTCTCACCAGGCCGGTGGCGCTGGCCCACCAGGTCAAAAGGGCCGCGCCCTTCGGCACGGAGCCGAAGGGCGCGTAAGGAAACAGGCGTGGCTACGATGTCCGCCTAGTCGGCGCACTCCACGGCCTCCGGCGTATTGCAGAGGTCGATAGACCCCTGAAAACCAGTTTGTTCGACGCCGTTGATGAAAAGCGAGTCTTCCTCGTTCGGATCACCGAAGGCGGCCGTCATCGAGCCGACATCACCGAGATCGGTCAAGGTGGGGCGGTGGTAAATATTCATGTTCGGGTGGAGGGGAAGTGAAGTGTTGGGAAGGAGGCCTCTGCATGAGGAGGACGCACTGACGACCAACTTAGGAATTAGCTACGGGTCCGGAAGCGGCGGGAAGCGAAGGGGCCGATGGCGCTGCTCTAGTTATCCAAACCTCTAGTTCAATAGAACTCTGACCTCAGTGTTTCCACGGGAGGCCCCACCGGTTAGATCTACACCTCTTAGGACCAACGCCGCGCCCCGACTACCGCTAGGGGCGCGGCTGAGCAGTGCTGACGACCTCGTGCCGGATCTATTCCTGCCCGCAGGTCTCGCCTTGGTCAACGGTGTTGCAGAGGTCTTGCGAACCTTGGGTGTCACCGTTTTGCGGGACCCCGTTGATAAAAACCTGGTCGTTCTGTGTCGGATCACCGAAGGCGGCGGTCATCGACTGAACATCGCCGAGGTCGGCGAGGGTGGGTGCGGTGTAGGTCTTCATGAGCCCATGGAGTTGGTTGATTGATGTTTCCCCCTCGGGGGTGTCGCCAGGAATGGCGTAGCCCTGCAAACATAGACAGATCGCCCTTGACCACCAAGCATGGAACTAGAATCAGTAGGCAGAGCCCCTAGGTCGGCGTGATTGGGCTCAATGGAACTCATTTCTGCTCAACCGGACAGAAATACTTGGCACACACGCCAAGGCTAACCAGATCAAGTCCAACCATGATTACCGACGATCGCTGACAACGGCAAAACAGTGCGCCCCCCGGCCTGTGACCGGAGGGCGCATTCTGAAAGGCCGGAGTGGACTTTTCAGCCGTCTGCGCAGGCTTCCCCGTTGGGAGTGTTGCAGAGGTCTTGCGAACCTTGGGTGTCACCGTCTTGCGGGACCCCGTTGATAAAGATCTGGTCGCTCTGAGTCGGGTTGCCAAATGCGGCCGTCATAGAGCGGACATCGCCGAGGTCGGCGAGCGCAGGCGCGGAATACGTCTTCATAGTCTGTTACTGGGAGGTAAGGGGAGAGTTAAGAGGTTTCTCACTACCTCGCGGGTAGAGAGAGACCTCAGTGGGCTAACGTAGTCAAACGCAGCAGGGTCCGACCATAGGGGCGGCCCCTCCCAATGTGGGTACAAATGGAGGACCGCCTATAGGGTGAATGCGCTTCAACGGCCTCGTTCACGATGAGCTCGTTACAAGTACCGCCGTTGACGTGTCGCTCGGACGAGAGCGAGGCTCTTGGCAGTGAGCGAACCCTACGCTTCTCCGGTCGGTGGGGGTCGTGTTGCAGGGTGTTGCCAGGAATCACGAACCGGTTCGGTCCCGGGTTCGGAGCCAGTGGACGACGGCCAACCCTAGAGCTGCCCCTCCTATAAGGTGGTCTGACCCTGTTCCCACCTCAGCGACCCTCGCGCGAAGAGCGTCGATGTCGACCACTTCGGAAGCCTTTCCAGGATGCGCCAGCAGGTCCTCGACTGACTCCAAGTTGGAACCGAACCAGGCTTCCGCGAAGGCGGGGGCGAAGTTCGCTTTGCCGACTCGCCAAGCGACTGACGAGGGAAGCACGCCGTCCATCGCGCGGCGGTGGACGTAGCGCGTCCAGCCGTCCCGAAGCTTCATGTGGGGTGGAAGGGCCAGACTATACTCGACGAGGCGGCGGTCAAGGAATGGGTGGGCGGGCTCTACTCCCGCTGCTCCCGCTACTAAGGAGACCTGCGCGGCCACTCCACTGCCTGCCAAGTATCGCACGGCCGCCGTGTGCTCCTCACGGAGCGTCCGGTATAACCGGCCGGGGTCTCTAGCGCCTATGGTTGCCAATCTGTCGCGAACAACCTTTCGATTCCGGAACGGCTGAGCGAGAGAGACCTCTCGCTCCTCTACACTCCTAGGTGCGGGCGGGGTGGGGGGCCGGGTGGCGCGGTACGCTCGTAGTACAGGCGTAGGGACAAACGCTCGGCGCCACAACCTCCTAGCTATCCGCTTCGGGTCCGCGCCGACGCCCCGGCGTGCACCTCGGAGTGAGCGAATCAAGTCCCTCAGCCGCCCTTCTTCCGCGAGCACATCGAGAGCGGGAAGACCGTATGCCAGGAAGAGTGTGGTCGCGGAGGTCGACAGTTCTTGGAACGTCTGCCTGTGCGACGCTCCGCTGTACCGCTCCTGCAACGCGCGGGTCTCTCGGCCAAACGCGGCCCACTCGCCGGCCTCTGCTAGTTCTCGAAGACGGAGCATTCCGTGCGAGACCACTGTGTCACCGTCTACTCCGGTCAACAAGGTCCGCACACCCGAGGCTGAAGCGTTCTTGTAACTCGCCCACATGGTGAAGAACGCACCTTGCATGATCTCGTCGTCTACGACCCCGATGACTTCGTCGAGCGACTTATAGGGGTTTAGCTCCCCTACCTCCGTAAGATGGGAGATCATTCCGCCCTGGGAGAGAACAGCGTCGATATACTCTCGCTCGTCGGTTACCGGGACGTGACTGTAGACGTTAGAGAATGTATAGACAGGTCCGCGTCCGCTCGCTTCGACGATGTCTCGCGCTACTGCTGCGACCGACGATGAATCCAGCCCCCCACTGAGTTCGGCACCAACGGGGAAGGACGATCGGGTTCTGTCCTGGACGGCCTGTTCGAACCGTTCTCGATAGCCCTCGATATAGTCGTCGTCGCTCCACCCCGCCCCTACCGACGGATCCGGGCTGATCTGCTCCGTCTGCCATACACGGATGCCCCCGGGGTCAACCGCTAGAGCGTGACCACCAGGTAGAGCCCACACGTCGCGGATCGGCGTCCGCACGGGGTCGTCTCGGTAAACCAGCAACCGATCCGCCAGAAACGCCTCATCCACCCCGCCCGATACATGTTCAGCCACAGCCCTCGTCTGAGATCCGAAGGCGAAAAGCGCACCCGGCCTATGGGTGTAGTAGAAGGGTCGTGTCCCGAACGCGTCGACCGCGCAAAAGAGCCTGTCGAAGCGTTTGTCCCAGACGGCGAAGGCGTAGTCGCCAAGGACATAATCTGGACAGGCGTCTCCCCACTCCGCATAGGCCGCCAGAAGTAGATCATGGTCTGTCAGAGGCCTCCCGTCTTCAGGCAGACCCAGTGTAGCGAGAGCTTTCCCCAGTCTACTCGCTAGGGCGTCTCGGTCGTCTACCCTTACATCGGCGACAAGTGCAAACGGACCCTTCGCCAGCGGCGGGTCTTCAAAGAAAGACTCTGGCGTGGTTCTGAGCCCGCGGTGGGCAAGGGCCACCTTGCCCTCCGCCCATGTCCCTGACGAGTCAGGACCTCTATGAGCAACCCGTGCAGCCATACGGGCAGCCACATCGTCTGTAGGGAGAGCCCCATCGAGCAGGACGAGACCGGCGATCCCGCTCACTGAGCTGCCTCAGCAACTACCCCCTTTCCTGGATCGCGGGCGGGGTGGAATGGGACATACACGTCCGCAGAATCCCACCCCCCTAGGATGATCTTGCCGTCCATCTCCAGCCATGCGTGAGCCATGATCCCCCCGCCCTCCTCGCGTCTCACCCCCAGCTTGAGGTCAGCATGGTGGCCGCGACGTGCGAGGAGCCACCGACATGCGATAGCCTGTGTGAGGCAGGGTCGGTCAGCAAGCAGATTTCGTCCCGCCCAAGCTACCGTGCGAAGCAGCGCGACCGTGCGCCGCGGGCTCTCTTTGGTTCGAGCGCCGGCGGTGCACACGGAAGAGTCGAACAACCGAGTCACGACCCGGTACGGAAGGGACCAGAGCGCGATCCTCACTATGACCAGAAGAGGAAGCACTCGCGCAAGCGTGGTCCACGACGAGACTGGCAACCGCCGCGCGCGGCGGGCCGCCGATGCCATCCGCGACACCGTTGCCCGCGCTGAGACGTCGTGCGAGTTGGCCGACATGGCTAGGGGCTAAGGGGCCTCAACGAGGCCTCGGGACATCATATCTCCCACGAACTGCTCGACATCCTGCTTCAGATGCTCCTTGTCTACCTCGTACTCTTGGACGAGGACTTCGACAAGCTCTGAGATTGATCGCGGCTTGCCAAGCAGCTCGAATATCCTCGTTCCGACCTCATTAAGTCCGAAGTACCGCCCGGACACGGGGTCGAGCAGGACGGACTCCCCTCCCAGGTCAGCGGTGGCGACGGCACTAGAGGCCACGACCTGGAGGTCAGGAGAAAGGACAGACATTCGAGATACGAGGAGAGTCGAGGCAGGCTGGATATGACGGCAAGGTAATGCGCTGGGATCGCAGAGGGGACCTAACCAAACTGCGGAGCTAGGTCTTCCGGCCGCTGGGTACGACCATGGCTGGGGCGCTGCTCAGACTCGTCGGACGGCGATGCGGGGGCTGACCGCTCAGGAGGCCTCACCTCAATGACTTGCGGGCTGCTGTACGGGAGCCGAACGTAGCCGAGCCGAACAATGAGTCCGGCCGCAAGAGCCACTCCTGCTGCCACCGTTAAGGCGACCCCCATTCCTCCAGTAGAGCTAGCTACTACAGCCAGGAGCCCGAATCCCGCCGAGATCGCATAGAGGACCGCAACCGCCTTGCGGACTGGCATCAGATCCGCCATTCGGTGGTGGATGTGGTCACGATCAGGGGCGAACATCTCTCGGCGGCCGGCTACCCGCCGGGCCATTGATAGAGACGTGTCTAGCAAGGGAAGACCTAAGGCAAGAAGTGGGACGACAGGCGCGAGAGCGGGGTCACTGTTTGCGGGGCTGGACAGAGTGTAGACCGCCAGGATATAGCCGAGGAAGAGACTTCCCGAGTCGCCCATAAAAATCGACGCCGGGTTGAAGTTGTGAATCAAAAACCCGGCTAGGGCACCCACGAACACGACGGCGACCAACACGAGCGGGATGTCACCCCGGATGCCAAAGGAGAGTGCCATGCTCGCGAACGCGATTGCTACGACTCCTGACGCGAGGCCGTCTATTCCGTCGATAAGATTCACGGCGTTAATCACGCCGACCACCCAAAGGACAGTAAGCGGTATGGAATACAGTGCCTCCAGATAAACGTCGGCACCCAGGAAGGGGACCGCACTGAGATCGATTCGATACCCTACGTGGAGAAGAGCATAGGCCACTATGATCTGAACGGCGAACTTCGCCTTGAACCCGAGTTCTCGGATGTCATCGTAGGCCCCAACGATGACCATGACAAACGCACCGGCGTACGCCGCAGGATGGAGCCCCGCCCCGCCCACCCCCATCCGAGTGGCAATCCATAGGACGAGCCCGGTACCCGCAGCGGCTCCGGCAAAGATGGCGATTCCCCCAGCTGACGGGGTCGCCGTCCTATGAAGCTTCCGGAACCCGTCAGGGCGATCCGTCCACGCCCAGCGGAGAGCGGCTTTGCGGACGACCACCGTCGCGAGGGCTGTCGCGCCAAAGGCGACGATGGCACCGAAGGCGGCGAGGGGGAAGAGGGTCATCGCCATCTTAGGTGCGAGGGCTGTAAGACAAAGGACATCGGCGAGGGGACCGGTTGAAGAACCAAAGGGGGAGCCTGGGTAGGCTAACCGTCTTGGCTCTCAAAGAATGTGCCTTTGTCGTTACAGAACGTTCCTCAGTGATGCCAGGCGAGAGGGTGAAGGAAATGCTAGAGGTTTCGAAATCGAAACGCGAGGAGAAGCACGACCGAGACAACCGAGGCTACGCGGGAGGCAAGTTCCAAACCGTCTCTAAACGTGAATGGTTCGCCTAAGTCCTCAAACGTGACATTTGTCTCAATGATGTCTCCTGCTTGGAGGTCCGGATGGAGCTCCGGCTCGAGCAGCATGCGCTCGACCGCGGCCTCATAAATAGGACGGCGGGTCGCCCCCTGCATTCGGAGCACACGGACGGAAGACGTCGAGATCTGACGTTCGGTCGAGTCCGACCGAGCTGTTCCGCCTGCGAGCGCTAAGGCTTCCGTCAGAGTAATCCCTCGTTGGAGACGGTATACGCCGTTCCTAGTCCCCTCACCGAAGACGTAGACCTCGACGCTAGGGGCCCCTTCTTCGACAAAGACGAAGTAAGCCGTTCCTTGCTGAATCAGTTCGTTTACGAGCCCCGGCTGCGCTGGGGTAGCAGGCGCGAGCGCAATTAGGGCCAGAAGCGGGGTTAGACGACGGGACACTAGGCAGATCATCGATCGGAGTCTTGGGGGGAAGTGCCCTGCGTACGCCGCGAGGCGGTGTCTTCGAAGCCGTTCTTGGTGTATGGGCCATACGCGGAATAAGCCCCATACTTCGAGTAATGCCCGTAGGTGTAGGCATAGCCCAGAGCTTTATCAAGGGAGAATCGGTTGAGGACAGCGCCCACAACCCTAGCCCCCACGTCGTCGAGGTGCGCGAGAGCTTGGCGGACGTCGCCGACCTTTGAAGTTCCGGAACTCGTCATCAAGAGCGTCGCGTCAGCCTGGGTCGAGAGTAGTACGGCGTCAGTCGCTGCGAGAACAGGGGGCGTGTCGATGATGACCACGTCGACAACATCCAGAAGGGCCTGGAGGAGGTCACGGAGCTTGGGTGAACCCAGAAGCTCTGAGGGGTTTGCGACCGTCATCCGACCGTCATCCGACCGTCCGGAGCTGCGCTCCACAGCGACGCCCCCAGTCGGAATTACGAAGAGGTTCTCAACAGGGGCCGCGAACGCTTCCGGGAGAAGGGACGCGAGAGACTCCGCATCCGAGTACCCACCGTCTAGAACCTGCGCAAGTCCGTAGTCCGCCGGCACTCCGAACACGTCGTGGAGGCGGGGGCGCCGGAAGTCAGCGTCGATGATCGCCGTCTTCCGGCCCGCCTGAGCGAACGTGACGGCGATGTTCGATGACGTCGTTGACTTACCCTCGCCCGCGCCGGCGCTCGTCACCACGACCGTCCGGACGACAGTATCGGTCCGGCTGAACTGGATGGCCGTGCGGAGGTGGCGGAAGGCCTCGGACGCCGGCGAAAGCGGGGCGTGGAGGGTGACGAGCTCCGGCACGACGCTCCGTCCCTGGACCTCGACGGCGTCAGTGGAACCCAAGGCCTCCTTGATCGTCGGGGCGAGGTCAGGAATGGCTTCGAGGACAGGTACTCCGAGGGCCGAGACGTGTTCGGGCTTGTAGACGCGGTTGTCCACCTTGTCGCGAACGACGGCGAGCGCAATCCCGAGACCCAGCCCACCGATGAGCGCGAGCCCGAGCGTCCGGAACGGGTTCATGTTGATCGGAAACCGGTTGACCGGCGCTTCCCGCAGTACGCGGGCGTACCCGGGCTCCGACTCCTCTTGAACAGTGACCTGCTGTAGACGGGAGATCACATTGGCGTAGGTCGTAGAAGCCGAGGCGCGCTCTTGTTGAGCGCGCTCCAACGAGACGGCCTGGGACGGCGCCGCACCCAATTGGCTGTTGAGCTGACCGATCTGGCGGTTAAGCTGCGCTATCCGCCCTTCCAGCCCCTGGATTTCGATTCGCTCTTGGGCGGCCTGGGCTCGGAGATCTGCGACGAGTCCTAGTGCTTGCTCGGGAGCCGCCACCCCGCCCGCGTCGAGGGCTTCGTCGACGTAGCGGCCGGTGAGCGTCCGCTTCTCGCGCTCCAACTCCGAGATACGATTCTCGATCCGCTGGGCCGCTGCCTCGTCGAACTCGCGTCCGGCTGAGCGCAGCCTCTGGTACGGCTGAAGCCGCTCGCGAAGCTGGCTGATGTTGGCCTCAATCTCGGCCAGTCGCCGGTCGTTCGCTTCCGAAACGCGGTCGGCAAGGTTCGGCGTGATGTCGGCGAGCTGTCCGTTGATCGACGCAAGCTTGTTGCGCCGTGTCTGCAGGTCGATCTGAGCGTTGTCGCGCTGAGCCTGGAGACCGGAGAGTCGACTGACGATGGAGCTACTACCGATTGAGGCCGTCGGCGTCATTCGGTTCTCGAGCTTGTTATCGGCTTGGTCAAGCTCGCTGCGAAGCCGCTCCGCCTGTTGTTCGAGGAACTCGCGCTGTGTCGTGAGATAGCCGCGGCTAGCGATCTGCGTCTGCTTCACGTACTCCTCGGCGTAGGCGTTCGCGAGGGCCGCGGCGGCCTCCGGGTCCGGACTCACTGCGCTGATCGCGATCCCGCTCGACACATTCCGGTCAGCGAGTTCGAACGAGACCGACCCTGGCGGGAGCCTTCCGCCCTCCCCCACGCTCTCGACGACGCGCTCGCGGATGCCCCGCGACGACTGGAGCACAAATAGCTCTGTGTACACGGATCGGGCGTCACGAACAAAAGGGGTCGTCTCGCTGAGAGTCCCCTCGGTGCCGCTTGCGGCCCGGTCGAGGTCTATGAGGACGAGCGCCTGAGTCCGGTACACAGGCCGCTGCGTCGACAGCTGAGCCACCGCCAACCCTGCGACGAGCACGAAGACCCCGACGATGATCCATCGTCGTCTGTAGAGGACGTCGAGGACTTCCTCGATCTGCTTGCCACGTGTGTTGCCGGCAGGGCGGGGCGGGGTGGGTCGGTCAGCGGCCATGCAGGCTACCTGGTGGGGTGTTTGGAACAATACGGACTCAAGGCACAACACGTGCCACGGGCCGGACTCAAGAGGTGGGAGTGGTCCGGCGCACGTCGCGTACCGGGGTTACCTGTACGACGGTACGGCAGGACCGGAGAGTAACGGCACGTACACCGCCAGGATCGCTGTTATCGAAATGCTCTTCATTCCTGGCACGGTAGCGATACCCGGCGCACTCTTTTGCGTGTCGCCTCCATGGTCGCTGTTCTCGCCGTCCTCCTCGCCGCTACCGCCCCGCCCACCGATGGCTTCCCCGGCTGTGCGGACCGGACGGGCGCAAGCGCCGTCCTCCTCATTCCCTCCCAACCGGCCCTCACCCGCGGGGCGAGCCCGCTCACACCAGGAGACGAGGTCGCCGTGTTCGCCCCAGACGGGGCGTGCGTGGGACTCGCACGATGGGAGGGCACGAGCGTCGGGCTAAACGTATGGGCTGACGACCCTACAACTCCTGAGATCGACGGTCTCCGTCCTGGGGAGCCGATCAACATCGCCATTCGGACGCCGTCCACGAACGAGATCTATACGTCCACGGATGTAGACGCAAC
>JACLAD010009457.1_pt1 | contig 13420 bp, 5 predicted proteins | sample 8027901 | NCBI WGS metagenome assembly JACLAD01 (sample SAMN15725071, study PRJNA655200) | protist metagenome | isolation source: fluorescence activated cell sorting (FACS) single amplified genomes of... | place: Spain: Blaines Bay Microbial Observatory, Mediterranean Sea | collected 2016-07-05
TTTCATCTCCTCATGGCCTTATCCGTGATTTAATCTCACTGACCACAAACCCAATCAACACTGGGCCAGATAGTTTCTGAACTTTCGCATCCCACCTTACACTTTCTAGCACATCAGGTCTTCGCTCAATCCTACTAATATTAGCGGATAGATAAGCTTCTAGAGTGCAACTACATTTTTAGCGTATCCAAATCATTCTCATCGATCAGATGGTATCTTCGGAGCATTGCATCCGATGAATGACCTACCTGTTTCATGACCACATAGTATGGATTCCCAGCCCTCACTGCCTTGGTAATGAAATCGTTTCTGAGATCATGAAAACATGCGTCTAACACACCAGCCGTTAGTAAAGCTTTATGCCATGTGTCATGGCAGTATGTTGTCCAGTATGGTAAAGGTCTGCCTGTTGAGGATACAAAAACCCGCCTCGTATTCTGTTTTCTTGGTATTTGCTGCAGCATTTCAATCACATCTGGTAGCAGCTTGACTAACCTTGATTTGCCTGCCTTAGTCTGTATCCCCTTTAGGCGTACAAACCCTCTTTCAAGATCAACTGAGTCCCAGTTTAATTGGACAATCTCATTCTGTCTCATGCCTGTCCCTTGGGCCATAATGATGATTCTCCGCAGCCAGAGCGGACTGGCTGCGAGAATCCTCTCTAACTCATCCGCACTGAAGATTCGCTGACGAGTGTTGTCTATATCTATCTTTGGATAAAGATGGCCTTTGACAGGAACTGTGTTCAAGATCTTGTAATCGACAGCTTTATTGATCATTGACCTCAGGAGATTTAATTCCTCTTTCACCGTCTTGGGAGCAATCTTCTCACCTCGATTTGCCGGTGAATCCTCAGATGATCTCTGTGCTACATACAACTCAAGTTTCCTGACAGTCAGATCACCAACTCTTTCCTGAATATTTAAGAGTCTTCCCAGAGCTTTTGTGCGAACTTCAACTCTGCGGTAGGCACGTTTCGCTTTGACCTCAGAAAGATTGAGATACCATCGGAAAAGTTCATTCAGTGTCGTCTTACTCTCAACCTTTAAAACTTGATCATCCTTTTCATGCTTTGCATTTAAGAGTCTCAATTCAGCATCATTTTGATTTGTGCCGACTCGCTCCCTGATTTTTTTACCATCAGATGACCTGTATTCAATCAGGTATTCCTTGTCCGGAATTCTCCTTAAATTTCCAACTTTACAATGCTGGCCCTTATTTATTCCAGAACGAAAGATGCCCTTACAGGCAAGGATTTGGCGGAATTCCAATGACCACACTTTGGACACTCGATCAATAATCCCATAGCTACCTCATCTACTTGCATTCAAAGAATTGTTTTCTAAATACAGCAAATATTGGGAGAGCAATCAATGGTGTTTTTTAGTTCTGCTGGGCAGCTTGTTGGGCAAATTTACTCCCTTCTTCCAGTAATTATGGGCAGGAAGGGAGTTTTGTTTTGCTGGGCAGAATAGGCTCAATTGCAAGGCAATTTGTTGGGCAGAAATGCGGAGTTTGAGATACAAAAGGGCATGAAATAGCAGCTTTGTAACTAGATGAAAAACTAATTTTTTATCAGTATTGAAGCGGGATAGCTTTGAATTGTGTAAAGTGGTGATTTGGTAGCAGAGGGGAGACTTGAACTCAGGTCTCCACTGAGCTTTTAACTGCTATATAGAGCAATACGTGGGCGCATACGTGGGCAGACTTCCAAAATAAAACCATAGGTATTGGTAGTCGTGAAATAAATCTGGAAGCTTTTATCGTATGAACCGAACAAAATCTTTAAAAAATAATAACCGCCCCAAGGTAGGGAACTGTTGCAGATCCATTATATTTTGTGGATTCTACTACTCCGTTTCTTTTGATATCAGAATCACTGGCATCAATTACACCGATACCTCCCAGTAACAATACTGGCCCAAGTATTGGTGGGGTTACAAAACTAACAGAGTAAGCAACGGAATCTGCGTCATCTACTGAATATCCTGGTTCATCAGGAGAAACCGAAACAGTGCCTACTCCAAGACCGATTCCCATACCAAATTCTCCAATTGGTACTCGAATTAGAATTTCGTAAACACTATGCTCTTCTGTTCCCTTCAAAGAGGTTGTAGTACTTTCGTCATAGTCAGCTGTAAAATTAGAATATGCTACTCCGACAGGTAGGAATCCAGGAGATAAGATCAACTTGTAACCCCCATAGGAGTCAGGGTCTGCACTGGTACTCGATGCTGTTGAGTCAAACCCTACAGGAAAACCAAGTCCCAATGCTAAGGTGACTCCACCGGCCTGATGATTAGCAAATACTGTCGGAGCAAATGATGTTTTGATTATAATCAATGCAAACAAAATGTAGTATCTCATCATACTTCCCAAAGATTGCGAATGAATTGATCTCAATCATCAATGAGCAAGAATCAACTAAAGTTTTGAAATGCTTCCTTTCTACAAACCAGTAGCACAATTTGCCCAAATATTTGATGCAAATCACATACTAGTTGATTAGTAAGGTTCCAGTAGGCCATGGCGAGGAAAGTATGACATTAAGTTTATACAATCTCCGGGTGTCAATTCAATTGACCACTTCGTTGATCTATCAATTCTGTAATTGAATACTTGTATTTACCTAAAGAATACCGAGTTCTATATTTCATTTCCTAAATCAACAAATTAGTTTTTATCAGCATAAGGAATCACTTATTTTCGACCTCTATTCCCTTCCCCCAGGGGCAGCAAAAGCACCCCCACATCTTGATACTGGAACTCTGACTGCCATATCATCCCCAGCCCTGGACACTTCTTCATCTTTTGAATTTTAGCTTCAAGATTGTTATACAGAGAGCCAAATGTAATGTTTTCCATGAAGAGGCCAAGATGATCTGCAGATCTGCCATTGCGACTACCATACTGCTACTTTTGTTGGTAATTGTGCCACTGACATGGGCGCAGGAACGAGCCGTCCGTCCACTGGAAACCAATAATAGGCAGGCATTGGTAATCGGTAATGCGAACTATGCCCATGCAGGTGTACTGAGCAATCCTGCCAACGATGCCAAGGCCATTAGCAGAACGCTAGAGCAGCTTAGCTTTAAGGTCAAAACCCTAACGGATGCAGATGAGCGCCAGATGGATCAAGCCATCCGTAACTTTGGAAGACGTCTTCGTGGCAGCAACGGGGTGGGGCTTTTTTACTACGCTGGCCATGGGATGCAGATTGAGGGGCAAAATTATCTGTTGCCCACGGACATCAATCCAAGCAATGAATTTGATGTGACCTATGATGCAGTCCCGGTTGGCAAACTACTGGGGCAGATGCAGGTAGCGGAAAATGGGATGAACATCGTGATTCTTGATGCTTGTCGCAACAATCCTTTTGCCAGAAGCTTCCGCAGTAGCAGCCGAGGATTGGCCCAGGTGATTGCCCCTACCGGGTCATTCATTTCATATGCGACAGCGCCAGGAAATGTGGCTGCCGATGGAGCAGGGGACAATGGGCTATTTACCGAAAAATTGCTTCAGCATATGACCACACCCGGACTGAAGCTGGAAGAAGTCTTCAAGCGGGTAAGGGCCGATGTCCAACAAGACAGCAGCAACAAGCAAGTCCCTTGGGACTCATCTTCCGTAACGGGTGATTTCTTCTTTGTTCCGGCGGAGGGTGTTGCTACAGCAAAACCCAAAGTGGTTGGTCCTGCTAAATCATCAGATGAAGACTTCACCGCACAGGCTTGGGAGGTCATCGAAGACTCAAAAGATCCAGAATTATTAGAAGAATTTATTAAATTATTCCCAGAGGCCCCTCACCGCAATTTAGCGAGACTGAAGTTAATGGCAATGGCATCCTCTGCTTCCAAAAACACCTCATCAGCAACTGCTCCAACGACGAAGACTGAATCTGTATTGCAGGAGCCATCGCCAGTACCTACGGTTGCAATCAGTGAAACCTTATCTGGCAAAGCAGCCAAGAAACGGCTGCTGGAGACCAAGGAATGTGCAGGGTGTGATCTTTATGAAGCTAAATTGAGTGTCGCATATCTATATGAAGCTGAAATATCTGAAGCGACACTGGTAAATGCCAATTTATACAGAGCTAATTTATACGGAGCTAATCTGACCAAGGCGAACCTCACTAAAGCCAACTTGACAGACGCCAATCTGAATCGGGCCAATCTAACTGAAGCTAACCTCACAAGCGCCAACCTGTCACGAGCCAGAATGGCAAGAACATACATATCAGGCGTTATATTTTGCAAAACCACAATGCCTGACGGCTCAATTAATAATCAGGACTGTAAACAGCAGACTCCAAAAAAGCAGCAGGTTCAATCAAAAGCCGATGAAGTTTTGTCTGGATTAGCCGCTAAGAGGAAACTTTTGGAAACCAAGGAGTGCGTGAGGTGTAACCTGCGTAAAGCTGACCTGCGTAAAGCTGACCTGCGTAAAAAAGCAAACCTCAGTTACGCCAACCTGAGAGGCGCTGACTTGAGTGAGGCCTTCCTATATAGTGCCAACCTGAGTGACGCCAACCTGAGTGACGCCAACCTAAATAGAGCCAATCTGAGTGACGCCAACCTAAATAGAGCCAATCTGAGTGACGCTAGCCTGATTAAGCTCTACCTGGTTAGAGCCAACCTGAGTGACGCCAACCTGAGTGACGCCAACCTGATGTGGGCCAACTTACGTGGTGCCAACCTAATGGGTGCTAACCTAAGTGAAGTCCACTTGGTTGGAGCCAACCTCAGGAGTGCCAACTTACGTGGTGCCAACCTTTATGAAGCCAATCTGCTTAAAGCTGGATTCTGCCACACTACAATGCCAGATGACTCAATTAACAACAGGGATTGTGACAAAACTGATCGGGCTCCACCAAAACCAAAAATGGTATTGAGTGCGGAACAGGTTGAACCATTACAAAACTCTACAATAGGGACCCTCTACATCAGTCTTAGTAATTGGCTTTTCAATTCGAGGTCTGATCAAGCAAATTGGAATACCATTAGACAACATCACAGTGATACTGTCTATCAAGGGCAAATTAGCAACGGATTACCTAACGGAAAAGGAGCTTGGGCACTTGCATCCGGTCAGCAGTACATCGGAGAAATTAGAAATGGAGTACCCAATGGACAAGAGGGTCAAGGTACGTTCACCTTCCATAATGGTGGAAAATACGTAGGAGAATACAAGAATAATAAAATGCACGGTCAGGGGACTTGGACTTCTTATGATGGAATAGATATCAGGAGTGGTTTCTTTCAAAATGGTAGATTTAAAGGTAACTAGGCACTTGGTAGGAACGTAGCTAGCCGACGAATGTGGAAGGGAATTGTGACCTATTTATACTTATCTGGCTAGTCAGGAGTATTGAACATTTGAGGAGTTAATAGCGTGCTGCACCGTAATTTTGAAAAGTCGACTTAGTGGAGCCGTACTTGATAGCGCAAAGTTCTGCAGAACCACAATGCCTAATGGCTCTATCAACAATGACGATTGCTAGCATCAACGCCCCACGCCGCTATCTCCAAGTCCTCTACCAATTCAACCAGATGACCTGATGGCCTCAAATACAGGCTGACTGGATATAGGTGTTTTTGAAGCAAACACTTTCTAACCGCACAGGTTGAGTGCTTCCTGTCAGACAGCTGGGACCTCCAGCACCTTTTCCAGCACAGCCATCCCGACAAATATGAACACCATGAAAACTAGCCACAAAAAGAAGTTCCTGCCGTCTTTATTGGCTCCCATACGCCCTCTGAATGATATGAATTTATCTAATAAATTCAGTTTATATCCAGCTATCTAACAAATGCTGAAATATTCATACCAACTCAAACTTTATTAGGTAGGACTCAGCAGAGACGTCATAAAGAGCCACTCCTTTTTCGCTTGATGCCGAATCCAATAATCTTGATGATTCTGCAGCTTTAATCCACCTTCTTCCAAATTGTATCAATTTCAATATTTGATATTTATCAATACTGCTGGTAATTCATCGTCTAAATTTCCCCACTCTCCCCACTACTAACTGCAGGCGATCATGAAATATTTGATCTGCTCTCTACTTGTAGGTCTCCTTTTAGCCAAACTGGCTTGGTCCCAAACCAGAGCGATCCGTCCTGTCAAGCTACAGATTCCTAGTGGGAAAAGTGTTGATTTGTACCAAGGCAGCTAAGCCTTGGTGATCGGAGTCAGTGACTATCAAGACAATGCATGGGTAGATTTAGACAGTGTGCCAGCAGACGTTGATGCAGTGAGGAAGACGTTGGAGAGACAGGGGTTCATCGTACAAACTGTGATGAATCCGACAGAATCAATGTTACGTGATCACTTCGAAGAATTCATCGATGACTACGGCTATGAGCCAGAAAATCGGTTGCTCTTCTACTATGCTGGGCATGGTCACACCCAGGAGCGCAAAGGCAGACAATTTGGCTATCTTGTGCCAGCAGATGCCCCAGATCCTTACAGCAATGAACGAACGTTCTCTAAGAAAGCTCTGAAGATGGAGCAGATCCGCTCCTGGGCCAGACAGATAGAATCCAAGCATGCCCTGTTTGTCTTTGATTCTTGCTTCTCTGGTTCCGTTTTCCAGTCTCGTGCTGCTCCTATTCCAGAAGACATTTCCTTCTCAACTACAAAACCAGTACGCCAGTTCATTGCAGCTGGGACAGCTAATCAAACTGTTCCTTCGGAGAGTGTGTTTCGTCCTTTGTTCATCCGTGGAATAAACGGGCAGGCTGACTTGGACCAAGATGGTTATGTGACAGGCGTTGAGCTTGGCGTATATCTGCAAAAGCTAGTGCCACAATATCAAACAGGCCAGACTCCTCAGTATGGAAAGATTAGAGATCCGTATCTGGACGAGGGGAACTTTGTTTTCGAATTTGGTGGCTCGAGTGACTTAGTCCACCAATTACAACCAGCGACCCTTTATATCGATGAAAATGATCTGAGCAAATCCTCTGATGCTAAGAAGTGGAAATTAACCGGTAATCCTAACAATGACCATATTTACACTGGTGAAATTAATGAAGGCCTCCCACATGGCAAAGGCCAACTTCGCTTCAAAGGTGGCAGCTCTTATTCTGGTGGGTTTAAAGGAGGGTTTCCTGACGGTCAAGGAATGTTTACTTTTTCAAATGGTGGAAAATACATAGGTGACTTCAAAGACCTGGGCTTCAATGGCCAAGGAACATATGTTGACCCAGATGGATCAACATACATAGGTGATTTTAAAGATGATAAAAGGAGTGGGCATGGAACTTATACATCATCAATTGGAGAAACATACATAGGAGGCTGGAAAGATGACCAGAAGAGCGGTCAGGGTATTCAAACATACCCAGACGGTTCAAAATATGTTGGATCTTTTAAAAACGATAAACGAGATGGTCAAGGAGAGATTACTTCTTCAGATGGGAGCAAACAGATAGGTTTCTGGAAGGAGGGCGAGCTTGTCAATGTTGGAAAACCAACGGTAGAGCAATCTCGCAAGGGACACTCAAATCAAAGACTTACAAATTCAGAAAAACAAATTTCAAACTACGAAACCGGGTATACATTATACCAAAATGGGCAATATGAAGAAGCTCTCCCTTTCTGGGAAAACTATCTTGAATCAGCTGAACCATCCGAGGAAACGGAGGATATTCGATATCGTGTAGCAACAATTCACCAAAGTCAGAAGAATTGGCTTCAGGCAGAACAACGTTATGGAGAATACGCGACCTCAAATTTAGATTTGCCTGGAGAAAATAAGGCTCAAGCCACATTTTGGTGGGGAGAAGTGGCTTTCCAGCGCGCCGCAGAGCAACTGGAAGCAAGTTCGAACAATGACACTCTTGATTCTGCTTTTGTAAAAGAGATTGTTCCCCGTTACGAAAAATATCTTGCAACGAATGATAGCAAATATCGTCCACTGGCCGCCTTTCGGCTTGGTCAGCTATACCAGTCAATTGACCAACCTCAACAAGCCGTTACTGCTTACCAGCGGTACCTAAAAACAAAAGATGAGGCCTTTCAGCAAGAAGCCCATTATGAACTCGGAATGCTGTATGCCCGTCAAAATGAACCAAAGTTAGCTCTTGACGAGTTATTGCCCTTACGAAGTAAAGAACGTTACCGCAAGGAACCAGGATTTTGGACAATCCTGATTCAGCAATATGATACTTTAGGCAATAAACCCAACGCAGAACAAATTCTTCAGGATGCCTACAACAATGAATCGTTTCAAAGAAATACCCAGCTTCGTTTTCTACAAGAATTGGCTAACAGGCAGTACGATGAAAAACGCTGCCTTGAACTACTAAGTGAGCTGGCACCCATCTCTGATCCTCCTTCAACTTCCGAAGCCAAACGTTTGATTTGGCAAAGGGGATCGTGCTTCTTGCAGGAAAAACAGTGGGGGCTAGCCAGAATAGACTTTGAATCACTACTTGAAGATCCCGACTATCAGAAAAGTTCTTTTCGAGGGATGTTGGTTGCGAATCAACAAATGCAGGATACCTCTGCACAACTTGATTTATTTGAATGGGCTTCAAATCAGTCTCCCCCTCTACTGCAGGATCAAGATTGGCAGACTTGGGTGGAGACGCTTCGCATTGAAGAGGACTGGGCTGGACTAAGACAGGCATATGTTAAGTGGGATCAGCAGCCCGAAAGCTCTGTTCGCAAAACCCTGAATCATCTCCTTCAATGGGCAGATGCAGAAAGGAGGATTGGAAATCCACAAACTGAAATCGCCTTGCTTGAGCAAGCACTCTATCTTCTGCCAAACAATGCCGAACCTCCAAGAGAGCAATTAGTTCGACGTCTCTCTGAAATTTACCTGGCCAGTAAGCAACCACAAAAAATTCCATCACTGTATAAAGTTCACCTCCTGGCTTTGCTTCCTGAAAATTCACTGCTGTATCGAAACTATGCACTACAACTTGGGGAGGTCCTAGCGATTGATCTTCAGCAACCCGAGCAGGCATTACCCTGGCTGGCAGAGGCCGATACTGGTAGTGACACCCCAAATGATCTAAGGGCTGCGGTTTTGCGAGCAAGTATTTACCAAAAGACTGGTCTACCTTTGCTGGCACTGCCGATTTGGGAGCGTCTTGCACAACAAGAGGTGGAGCCAAGTTTGCGTTTTCAAGGAAGCTATCAGTCAGCAATTCATTATGATCAATTAAATGATATCTCAGGAGCCCTTGTAAGATATGAGAGAGTGCTTAAGACAACACCTATGAATGAGCAACAAAGGAGTCTATCGAATTTTGTGAAGTTGCGAGTCAATGCTCTCCGAAATCAGAGATCTCAATCACCAAATCAAACTGAATCATCTGAGTTAGCAATACCAGACTACTTAGCAACAGAATCCAGAGGATTTTTCCCGGAAATAGAGTTATCAAACAACTTTTTGGAAGGAAAACAAGTTTCATCATTAGCATTAGCTGAAATTCGAAAACCAAAAATTATTGGTGATAGAAAATATTCTGAGGAGCTTACAGGCGGAATTACAAGAAAATGGTTATTAAAGACAAGAGAATGTATCGAATGCAATTTGATGGGTTCAGATTTATCCGGATTAGATTTAATGGGAGTTCAACTAGGGGGAGCTAATCTAGAGGAAGCCAACTTGGAGAATGCCAATTTGAAGAGTGCTAAGCTAGGTGGACAAAATTTAAGTGGAGCAGACAGCGGAGCCAATTTGTATAAGGCAAAAATGAAAGGCGCCAATTTGTTTGAAGCAGACTTGGAGGGTGCCAATTTGTTTGAAGCAGACTTGGAGGGTGCAGATCTTTCAAATGCCAACCTTGAAGTAGCCGACCTAAGTGGCGCAAATTTAGATCGTACTAGGCTTAAAAATTCACAATTAAGCTATTCGAAACTATATGGGGCCAGCCTCAAAAATGCTAATTTAGTAGATTCTTTTCTCGTTGGTGCTTCCCTGTTTAATGCAAACTTAAGTTTTGCAGATTTTCAAGGAGTTGACCTACATCAAGCTGATTTGAACCGTGCTAAAATTACTGGAACCAATCTGTCTGGAGCCAAATTCTGCCAAACCACTATGCCAGATGGCATAATTAACAACCGAGATTGTGATCAACCGACTCGAGCAGAAAATAAACTTCATGATTCAATTAACTCCCAAACTTTGTTGTTGGATTCCCCTAATATTAGAATCGAGGGCCAAGTGCCTCTCCTGTTGAATCAGCTGAAGGAGAAGAAGAGTCTAAGAGAGAACGTTGAAAAGCAATACAATTCAAAGCTTTTCGAGCAGTTGCGAGGACAAATCAAAGTAGGTCCAATGTTTGATGATGAGTTATCCGTCGCAATCGAGATTGAAATTGAATTAGATGGAAGTGTGAATGCTTACCGCATCAAGGAGAGTAGTGGATTTGCACAATTCGATTTGTTGGTAATGGCTGGGATTAAGGCTGTTAAGCTTCCACCCATCCTGATTATCTAGCCAAAAATCCCCCGTATATTGTAACCATCCGCATTCAACCCTGAAAAGGTACTTTTTCAATATAACAAAAACCTATCAACAACAAAGACTGAGGCATATCTCTCTGACTAACGTAATTAGTACGCAAATCTAAATGATCTACAAAATGCGAATCTGCTACTTACTAATTAGTCTGCTGATTATACCACTGGCTTGGTCACAAGAGCGTGCAGCTCGGCCTGCCAAAGAATTTGTTGCTCGACAGGCCCTGGTCATCGGCAATGCAGACTATGCTTATGCCGGTAGACTTCGTAATCCTGTCAATGATGCCAAGGCGATTGGGAGCACTCTGAAAGAGCTCGGGTTCGAGGTCAGGGTAATTACAGATGCCAATCGTCGTAAAATGGAAACGGCAATCCGTCAATTTGGTAAAGATCTTAGGGGGCAGAGCAGTGCAGGTCTCTTCTATTTTGCGGGACACGGAATGCAGATTGAGGGAGAGAACTATCTCCTACCCACGGATATCAATCCGAGCAATGAGTTTGATGTCACCTACGATGCGGTACCTGTGGGCAAACTGCTAGGGCAAATGGAAGTAGCTGGCAACGGGATGAACGTGGTGATCCTGGATGCCTGTCGCAATAACCCCTTTGCTAGATCCTTCCGCAGCAGTAGCCGAGGGCTAGCTCAAGTAGTGGCTCCCACGGGGTCTTTCATCTCTTATGCAACAGCACCCGGTCAAGTTGCTGCTGATGGGGAGGGTAGTAATGGGCTCTTCACAGAAAAGTTGCTCAAGCATATCACCACACCGGGGCTTACTTTAGAAAGAGTCTTCAAACAAGTCCGCGTGGATGTTCAGCAGGCTAGCAATAGCCGGCAGGTTCCATGGGACTCTTCTTCTGTTACAGGAGATTTCTTCTTCGTACCTCCTGTAGCTGCGCCTCCAGCAGTAACCTTATTAGAATTGGATGATTTACAGGCAGAGGCAGAGGCTGCAGAACTTGAGCGTTTGAAAGAGCAACAACGATTGCAGCAGGTCAGTCGTGAACGGCAACGAATTAAGACTCAATGGCAGGCATGGCAACAGAGGATGGAGAAGGATTATGACAAGGTCGCAGCTTTTGAGCAGCAGTCCATTGGAAACCTATTGAAAATTGAGTCTTGGGAGAGGTTCTTGGGCAATTGGAAGGATAACAATCCATACTCAGAACAAGATAAAGAGCTTAGGTCAAAAGCTCAGACGCGAATAATTTATTGGCAGAAAGAGATTCAGGAGCAGAAAAGAGATCATCAAGTCGTGAAACAGCAGAAAAACAAAGTGGAAATTGTGCTGAGAGGTGAAGAGGCTTTGAAGCAACTAAGAGCAGATGAGTCGTGTGAAAATTGTGACCTGCAGAACGCTGACCTGCAGAACGCCAAATTGTATAACGCAAAGTTGAATGGAGCCGACTTAAGGAGCGCAAACCTGAGTGGAGCCGACTTAAGGAGCGCAAACTTGAGTGGAGCCGACTTGGAAAAAGCTAATCTTCAAAATGCCTCTTTGAAAAATGCCGACATAATGAACGCCAATTTAAGAAACATCAACTTGTATAAAGCCTTCATGTACGAAGCAAACTTAGGGGGAGCTAACCTCACTGAAGCTAACTTGAAGGGAGCTAACCTCACTGAAGCTAACTTGAAGGGAGCTAACCTCACTGAAGCTAATCTTACCGATGTAAGCTTTTATAGAACAAAATTCTGTAAAACTTTTATGCCTAATGGCGAAATTAATAACATTGACTGCGAAGTATTTTTAAAGACCGAATCTAAAGACAAACATTCTCTTCATAAGTCTGATAGTAATTTTGAAAACCAAACAGGCAAAGACCCTCAGAAGCAGTACAATTTACTGCTTTCCAATACCTTACGTGGACAGATCGATGCGGGTCCGCTGTTTTCGGGTCCGCTGTTTTATAAGAGATTGTCAGTACTAATTGAATTACAGATTGAAACAGATGGGGCTGTTAACACATATCGCATTAAGCAGAGCAGTGGGTCTCAACAATTTGATCAGGTCGTGATGATGGGAATGAAGGAAATCGAGTTGCCTCCTCTCCCAGATGGGCTGAATAACAATCCTCCCTATATTGTGAACATCCGAATTAACCCCTGAGCAAGATAGGTCATCGTGTCTAAATTACTGCTGAGCCTGCTTCTGCTTTTCGCTCTAGTTCCTTCTGACTGGGCTCAAGAAATCACTGGTGAGGGTGTAGGGGCAACAAAAAAGCAGGCCAAGAAAGAGGCTCTAGCAGACCTCTCCCAGAACATCTCGGTGGAAGTCAAATCCGTTCAGACCCAGTTATCAGAACTGATGGGTCAGGAATTCCAACAGGGCGCCACCAGCCTGATTCAAGTCGAATCCCGTCTTCCTCTGCTTGGGGCGGAGAGCTTTGTGGTCGAAGATGTGGATTACTACTCTGCCCTGGCTCGGCTCTCAGCTGAGGAAGTTAAACCACTCTACCGCAATCAACTCCAAGAAATCGAAAGAGAAATTCAGCAGGCCACCAAGCAATTGGCAACAGCTGAGAAAAACACGGAGCGGGAAGCCCTCCTGCAGGTCATCCTGGAAAAACTCGGGGATTTTAAGCGTCATCAGACAGTGTTGTTGGTGCTAGGAGATACTGATCTACCCAAACTACAAATCACTGAAACTGAACTGAAGGCGCAACTGCGCCAGGTCCAGAATGTGCCGGATTCACTCGAGCAGGCGGCTAGAATCCTGACCCGGGATATGCAGGATCGCAGAGGGATCTACGTCTACCCCTTCCGCACAAGAGGCTCCCAGGAAGTCACTCCTTTCGCAGCAGCCTTGAGAGGCCGTCTACAAGAGCAACTGAGCACCGTCCGTCAACCTGATCAGGCCAGTCTCTGGCTTTATGGTAGCTACCTGATTACAGAGCAGGGGCTGGAACTCTCAGCCCATTTAGCCCAGTCCAACAATCA
>JACLAD010010388.1_pt1 | contig 13419 bp, 7 predicted proteins | sample 8027901 | NCBI WGS metagenome assembly JACLAD01 (sample SAMN15725071, study PRJNA655200) | protist metagenome | isolation source: fluorescence activated cell sorting (FACS) single amplified genomes of... | place: Spain: Blaines Bay Microbial Observatory, Mediterranean Sea | collected 2016-07-05
GCGCCAGATATTAGATGATATCAAAAGAGCGAGAAAGGAGAAGAATTAGTGTTTTTAGTAAAAATTTTCAGCACATTGTTTAGTGATCGTGATTAGAATCATGTAGCAAAACGTAATACTTCTACTTCTACTTCTAGCCTCAACTTCAACTTCTAGCTTGTATCTTGTATCTTGTATTATGGCTAGTTGTACTTCTAGTTCTAGACTTCTACTTGTAGCTTCTAGCTTCTACTTCTAGCTTCTAGTTACATTTACATATAGCTTCGCTCTACTACTACTACTACTACTATCTACTATTACTATTACTATTATCTATTACTTCTATATTTTTACCTATCTTCTACTTCTACTTCTACTTTAGCTTCTAATTCTAACCTACTTCTAGCTTCTAGTTTCTAGAAGAAGCTAGAAGTTAGAAGTAGAAGCTAGAACTAGAAGCTAGAAGCTAGTGTTCCGTGAAATGTCATATTCCCCGATTTGGTTGTTGAAAAAAAGCTCGATATAGAATTCCCGAGATACATAGATTTATGTAGACTTCCCTTTCGGGGTGTTCAATCATATAGAAGTAGTTAGAAGTAGACGAGTTATTTCTTCTTCGTTTAGAAGTTGTATCTTGCTAAACAATCATATGCAATCGCGAGTCTAGAGTTTACTTCCAGCTTTGTGCTTCGAGGCAACTAGAGGTTGCAGGTATATAAGAAAAGCACTGGCTATTGAATGGACTTCGGCATCCAAGAAAGGTCGATTCCAGGTAAGCCAAGATCATCCTCATCTTTACCTTCAATACCTATAATTTCTGTGTCATCATCAATTATCTCAGTCTCTATATCAGTATTTAAGACAGATTGAAGATCTTGATCAAGAACTGCCGATACTTGATTGACTAGATCTACAACCTCTAAAAACTGGTCATAGTTTAGATTCTCTCCACTAATTCCACATTCAGTATATATGATCTCTAATGTTTCGCCATCAAATGCACCCCTGCTCAATAATTCGTCGATATCATCCCATTTTATGAATTTCTCTTTAGTAAGTAATGGATCATCTCCCCTCAAATCATCAAACAACTGCTTTGCCATCCTTTGCTCGAGCTCTTTATCTTCTTGCATCTTTTCATCTAATTCATAATCTATAGTATCTTCAGATTCTTCCTCATTATCTGGAAGTTCTGAAGCCACAACTCCCAAACGTTTGCTACTGCTGCTACATATTGCACGATGATGTATCGTCCAAGGTCTCGGTGTTTGTCGTGAGCTGATAGGTACATGAAAGAAAGCCGTGCATGGTAATAGAAACAGATGCAAAAGGCAGAAAAGCGAAATTGCCAGCTGCATGGGACTGGTTGAAGAAGATATGAAAACAGACAATCACGTTGGTGGCATGTGTCTCCTCTCTCTTATCTTCTCTGCATGCATGCATGCATCACATGTAATATTTAGGTGGTAGAGGCAGCAGCAGCAGCAGCTACTTTTATACCTATATATATAGCAGAGGTAAGGTCAAAGGTAGTGGTGGGATGGGGGTATAATATAGAAATATGGTACATACACGGCACATCAAGAAGAAGGTGGTAGGAATGTAGGAATATAGGAAGGTACTTAGGAAGGTGGAAGGTGGTGTAAGTACATTTCCACATCACCTAGTTCATTCCTGGACTTACAATTACGTGAATTCCCCTCCATTGCTCGTTCGTGGTCTCATGTCTGATAATACACCTTCATTCATGGAGTGTGCAGGCTCACCATTATACGCAGAACTCGAAAAGAGGGATGATGGAGAGACGGGAAGTGGTCGAAACGTTATTTTGAAGGGAAGCAGAGCAACTAGCAATGCAGAATATAGAATTATTTTCTTTTTACTCTTCTTAACACAGTTTTGGACCTTGGTAATGACTTTCATTCCAGTAATAGGAAATGTGCAGCCAAAAGATTATTACGACCGTAAAGGATGGAGCTATGGTGGGACTGATGTAATGAGATTCCTTGAACCAGTCATCAGTCTACCACTTAATTTTGCCTTATTTTGCCTATCTGGTATTTTGATAGATTATGATATCAGGGATCCAATGAAAGAAAAGGAAAAAACTTTCTTTATAGGCTTATGGTTTTTAGCAGCAGCTATTTGTCAACAGGGTGCTGGTTTTCATTCATGTGCTAACATGCTCAAAAATGCATTCGAGACTCTTCCTATATATTCAAATCCAGTTGATGATGGTACTCAAGAGTTTTATTATTACATACGTACATGGTGGCAGCATCTCATTAGTCATTATATGTATGCTGCTGGATATGCTTTTATGGCTATCTCAAATATGTTCGCTTACAGACAACATGCTACCCCAGGGGAAGAAATGGGAGGTCTTTCGAAAGAAAATCAATTTTATCTTGTAATAAGTGCATTCTGTTATGGGTTAGTAACATCAGGAGTTGCTATCAATTTCCCAGCTGGCACTGTCGTTGCTCTTGTATATTTACTATGTTATGGCATATTTGGTTTAATAGGTTATAGATATTACCTATCATCGAGGGATAGATGGTATGGGTTTGAACTGTTTACAAGACCTGTTCTAGACTATTATATCTTAAGCTACACATTTAGTCTTATTATTGTCTTGATATGGATAGGCTATGCTGGTAGCGTCTGGAAAACTAGAGAAGATATGGAACACTGACATAATCTATCTAATAAAACTACGAATCAATCTTAATATTCAGCCAACGTGAGGAATGAGTCATTACTGTTGAATGTATTGTATTATTTGTACACTCTTGTAATATGTAAATTTATACATATGATAGCATTAAGTATGTATTATCATCGCTTATCTAGAGACGACCGTTTGGAACTGAATACTTCTAGCTGCTACAACTAGGTACTTCGAAGTACAAGTACATACTGTAGAACTTCTAGACAGAGGTGGGCATTTAGGTTGGTAAGATTTTCTTGGAATAATCTAAATCTAGTAATCTAGAAAAATAAGTAACTCTAAACTTTAGAAGAATCTATACTAGTACTAGGCTATAGGCTATACAGTAGGTAGGTACCAGCAATCTAGTTGTTTTTTCAGCTTCAAAATAATCTATAATCTATAGAATCAGCAACCTAAAAGCTCCCTAAGAGTTAGTAAAAGTAAAAGTAAAAGCAAATCCAAGAAAGAAAGAATCTGATACTAAATTTTCGTTGTCTTATGATTAGCTACCTAGCTCAATTACGTACTAATACTATACTAATACTAATACTAATACTAATACCTACTAAATACTACTTGAAGTAGAAGTAAGAATCTAGATTTTTCGGGATAGATTACAAAAATTACCAGGCCTTAGATTCCCAGGTGCCAGGTGCCCAGGGTGCCCACCCCTGCACCTCTACCCTCTACCTAGCTTCTACTTCTACTTCTACACTTCTACTTCTACCTAGCTTCTAGAAGCTGCTTCCTGTAGACCTAGCTGACTGTGGTAGCCTGTAGAATTTCTACAAGCTACAAGCTACAAGCTACGGGCAAAAGTAGGTAGAAGTAGCTGAAGTACTAACTAACCAAACGCTTCTACTCCTAGCTCTAGCTCCTAGCTCCTAGCTCCTACTCCTACCTAGTCTACTCCTCCTCCTCCTCCTCCTCCTACTACTACTACTACACTACTATTCTATTACTACTTGTATATTATAATAGAAGTATATTATAATATATTGTTGATTAGCTAGATCATATTATTATATATTACATATTCTATTACTATTACTATTACCTATTACTATTACTATCTAGGTACACAGGTACACAGGTACACTACCAGAAGTAGAAGTATCTTCCACTTGTACACCTACTTCTATTTGTAACATTTCCTATTGCTATGAGCTATAAGGGTGTAGATGAAGAATGCGCTGGATAAGCTGGATATACTCTTTCTGCTACCGCAATAGTACCATAGCCGCTACTACTACTACCGCTACTTGTGCTGGTATTAGTATTTCCGTCCCACCTGTCGCTTTGTTCATTTTGTATCTCCGCAGTATACATAAGAGGCGCTGATGGTATAGCTGTCGTCATTGTTGCTTCTGAATCATAATTTAAGTGATGAGAGAACTCGAAGTCATTGCCATCATCACTATCGTCGTCGTCATAATTACCAAAGATGATGTTCATATAGGATATTCCTCTATTAGAACACTCATTATAGGCATAAAGTACCATAAAACTGAAGGGTACAATCGCAAAGAATACTATGATTATTATATATAACAAAAAGTAGTCATTCTTATGGTTTTTTGCGTATTCATCATTAGTATAACATGCCATACCATAGTAATAACATGTTGTATGAAAAGTAGAGCTATGATAAGAGTGTGTGTGATACGTATGACAATAAGTAAATAGACTTGCATCACAGCGGGTATGGTTACAACAAGCGGAACTTATCTGTGGATATGTACATGGATCATAAGGAAACCGTTGATTAGCGAATATGTAAGGTGGAGTATCATTCAACATACACATTCGTCCGTCTACAAGAGTCTCATGCGCTGGTAACCCTTTCACAATCATTTCTACTTGTTTCGTCATATAGTCGCTCCACCAGAAATAAATCATTTTACATACTTCATACAACGCAAATATCAATACTACAGTAGAGGAGAAAGCAATCGCAGGGTTGCTGAAATCCATAATATTGTTGGTGTACCCATGTCTTCGCCTACTCCGACTGCTACCACATAAAGATCGTACACACCGACGAATCATTATCGATCTTGTCTAGATCTTCATCTTCAAATCTAGGAATCAATGAGATATGCTTTGAGCGAGTCGTTTGTATTTACTCTTCTACCTACCTCTAGACTTTCTTGACTTGAGGTGTTGTGTTTCATTTCCCACCCCAATAGTACCCAACCTAGCAAATACTTCCTATAACATATATAATATATAAATACCTACATAGGTACCCTCCAACTAAAATAAAACTCAAAATCATATCAATCACCATTTTCGACCTTGGAACGAAATAAAATTTTCGTAGTTTTATTAGACATTTTGTCCAAATAAAAATGGTCGAAAATGGCGATGCTGTTGAGTTTTAGTTTTGATATTTGCCCTGGTACCTCACCTAACTACTACTTACTCTTCTGAATTATCATTCTGATTTAATATGGATTTATAGGTGCTGCGGGCGGTACAAATTTCGTAAAAAGCAACAGTAATAGTAATAGTGATACTCGACTTTAGCTACACAGTAACAGTGATAGTAATAGTAATAGGTAGAAGTAGATCCTTCTCCTCCCTGCTGTTGCCGTGCTGGCATGGCGTTATAGAATAGTACAGGCCGCGCCTCCAACTGACTGCAACTGTAACTGTAATTGTTAATTGCAGTGGCATATTTCCCGGCAAGGCGCAATTGCGAATTTAGATAGTAATTGCTCTATGAAATGATTGTAGGTTCACGTAGGTTATGACGTCTCTATACCTAATCTAATAGAAGTACTGATGTAATATCTCTACCTACCCTACCTACTTTATCTTCTTTCCATCATAAAACCTATCCTCCACCCAAGATCATCTCCATCATCCCTTGCCTTTGTCATGTCAAAGACCACAAGGCTCATAAATATGTAGTAAGTAGTAAGTATGAAGTTGTAGGATGCTTAAGTAGCTAAAGTAGCTCATTGTTATTATTAGAAGTAAGTAAGTAGTAAGAGCTTTGGACAACGTCAAATGATGAAGTTGTAGGACGCTTAACTAGCTAGCTCAGCATTAGTATTAGTATTAGTAAGTAGTAAGTTAATTAGATTTTTTGAGTAAGTAGTAAGTAGTAAGTAGTAAGTTGTAAGTAGTAATAGTAAACTAATTATGAGTGAGTAGTAATAGTAAGTAAGTAGTGAGTAATGTACCTAGACTAGTGCTAGTACTGGTAAGTAGCATTTACCTCTACGATCATTTCATGGAGCGGTAATCCAGCTACAAATGCAAAGAATCAAAGAATACATGTAGTAGTAGTAGGTAGTAGTAGTAGTAGTAATTACACAAGTTACAAGTTACAAGGTTAAGGTTAAGGTACATATAAATATAAAAGATAAAAGCCTCCTTGATGAGAACATGAGAAGTATGGAAAGCGTGTGGTGTGTAGTGTCTACTACTACTACATGATGTGAAGAACATCTAAATCTAAAGCCACTGGTACTTAATCACTTTTGGTAGCTAGTAGCTAGAGGCTAGAAGTAGAAGTAGAGGTTAGAATTAGAATTAGAAGTGCTTCTTAACCTGACAAAAGTTCTGAAATCATACCTATTTCCATGTCCAAATGATCGTTCAATGCGCTTCTTATAGTTACAGTTAGCTACAGATTCGTTATACTACCACCTTCTCAACAGCTATCAAGCAAGGAATTCATATTCCTTGAAATCTTGAGGTCCCACAAATGCATGCATCAATGATCTTCATCTGCCAGTGGGTCAATGTCGTCATCTCTGGCGCCAACACTCTTAGGATCACGCCAACAACATGGAAATATATGCAAAGTTCTGAATTGATAACCCCATCCAAGTTCTGGAGAAATACCTAAAGTAAGATTCCTGGGCTTTTTGGGTGCCATAATCTTGCGCTGATCCCCCTTGATAATCGCATCGGCTATGGACTCGTGTATACGTGTACCATTATAAGCAGAAACCTCAACCATTGCATCAAGATTAAATTCTTGAAAACAATCCTCAAGATCTTCTTCAAATATCTCCCTTAGATCAGGATTGCCCTCATCATCATATTCATCGACAATATCAGCTTTATTGCCAACAAGCATAGCATGAACATGCTCTGGTATCTCGTATTTCTGCAGAATTACCTTCACCCATTCTAGAGATGCCATACTAGTCAAATCCACAACAAATACTATAACATTCGTGTATTTCAAATTCAGTGAAGTCGTTGAGGATTGCATGACCATACCACTCATATCCCAGAAACGTAATGTCGATAAACCCATTCTGTACTCAAAAGGGGCTATTCCAACTGTCGCTTCTTCATGTGGGTTGAATTCATGCAACATAAACGATTTTACTATGCTAGTTTTCCCTACACCAGGCATACCAATAAACATTATTTCAAATTCACCATCGACAATTCCTGCTCCTTTTGCACTATTTAACAACTGCCATTGGTGAGGTAAATTTGCCTTACGATGCTCTAATTCATCATTGTACATCTTAAGTTTTCTTTGCTTCTCTTGGTGCTCTTCCTTCAATATATCAAATTCTTCATTGATCATACGGACTAATTCTAATTGTTCAACACCACCCAAATCATCAATACAATTAAATAAATCTTCTACCTCTGGTAAGGTGATTTTATATTTTAAGGCGACCTCTACTGGATCCTTGGTTGATAATTCTGTTAGCTGAAATCCACCAATTTCATCCATCCTAAATGGTTCTATTAATTTGACCATATCAATTACACGTAAAAAAGCTTCAACATGATCAAGCGTCCATTCTTTGTTGATAACAGATAAATTTTCTTCTTTATATGCATCTTTGTCGAAAAATTGAATATCTGCGCGGTCTGAGACAGGCTTGAATATGACATTCTCTGTACCGTCATCATGCTTGACAATAGATAAATTATTTTGTATATTATGTAAATCTTCTTGATGTTGTTCAGGATCTAATGCATCCTTGTTAGCTCCTAGTTTACGTAACATTTGTTCTACTACTCTGTCGGTGATGCCATAATCATCATCATACGTAAAGTCCAAAGACGCATTTTCAGACCATCCTCTTAATCTATCCGATACCATTGAGCTCCATCCAACCGAATCATGATAAAAATGTAGATCAGGATTATCTTCATTCATCTCTGGTTCAAGATATGTGGGTGCTTCGTACAAACGATCATGGATCATTCCATATTTTTCCCATTTTACAGATTTGGCACCAAGACAATTAAGAACATATGATAATTCAGCATATTTCTCTGCCATTAACACTTTATGAAATGTCTTTACACCTACATACCTTCTGCCAATATGAGGGTGTTTAGCGTAGATCATATGTAATGCAGGTGGAGGTTCAAATATATTTCTAAAAACTCCAGCTTTTGAATCACTCAAGGCTAGTACTCTAACTGATCCACACTTTCTTCTCAACTTTCCCTCTAATATTTCTGCCCTACTTGCTGCTCCTGTTCGAAGTGTATTATATCTACTATTAAAATCACTGTCTTGAATAATTACCATGAAGTTGGGTGCATCTTCATCATAGTCCATGTATTTCGTTTCCTGGTTTGTATATTCATCATATATGTCTTTACCATTCGGTGTACCAGATCCCTCATCCGACATGGTAACTACAAACCTTCTAAGGGGTACTATCCCAGCAGCAGAAGACTCTACCTACTGAACTTGGAATAGTAACTTACTCTACCTCTTATTCTTATGATTTCGTCGGTTGAGGTACCTACCTAAAAGTAGGAGCGTCGGTAGGTTTTGTTCGGTAGGTATTACCTACTACATGTGCCTCTGCTACGCTATGCTGCTGTCTCCTCTACCCAAAAAGTACCTATTGTACCGAGTCACAACAGCGCAGTAAAATTATACCTATTTGCGCAGTAGGTACATACTTAGTAGTAAAAAGTACTTGTGTAGTATGGGGATACCTAAGAAGTACCACTTCATGAGGCACCTTTTCGACAAAAAACATATGATAGAATACGAATATAAGTAGGGATTTGAGCTATCGCGCGCTTCACACGAAGGCCTGTGAAGTAGTGTAGCTACTTCTAAGTGATCTGATCTGATCAACCCTAGAAATTGCAAAATACTTCGAAGTAGCTACCTAGAAGTAACTAAAAGAGATATATATCCAGCTCACACAGACATTCACACACACATTCAGCTGGACGCGTGTTCCTTCAACAGCTTGATACACTCAGCCTTCTCTATCAATCCTTTGTTTGCTCAATTAAACTCGCCTTCTTAATGGCTACTTCAAGTTCCTTAATGCTCATTTTGCTTGGTGCTTTGGGTGGTTTGACTTATCACCACCTGGAGGAAACTCCTCTTTACCATTTTGTAGGGTAAACCTACCTTTCTCTGGAGGAAATACGACAGCATCCTCAGGCCAAGGCCATCCTCCAAACTGTGTGGCTCTATAATCAGAGAAGGCTTGTTGAATTTCAGCATTGGTATTCATAACAAAAGGGCCATGTTGAGCAACTGGTTCTCCAATTGGTTTCCCTTGAAGCATTAGTATATCAGCTGTTTTTGATTTTGATGGATTATTTAATACAGCAACCTCATCGGCATGAACTGAAATTACACAATTTTTGTCAATATCTTGGTTTCCGACTTGCAATGCATCACCCTCTACATAATAAAGTTTTCTGTTTATAGCATTCCCACCAATTGCCTTTGGAATACTAAATGTACCCCCAGGTTTTAGAGATATAAACCATACGGCAACTTCTGACTGATTATCACTACCATAGCTATACTCTGGTGGAGGCAAGCCTTTTACTCCATCAATTTGCCCTGCCCATACTGTTACACTTGAAAGTTTGTCTTCACTGATAACTCTTGGAATATCCTCTGCCCAGTGCATTACATAAGATGGAGGAGCCATCTTATTTTTAGATGGTAAATTGATCCAGATCTGAAAGAATCGACATAGATTTGGCTCATCGTAATTGACTTGAGGAAACATTTCGCCATGAACTACACCTTTGCCTACAGTGATAAAGTGATCAAGAAAGTAAAATTATCTCCGAATAAGAAGAAGAACAAGGAAGAAGGTAAAGGGTGTAAATCTACCTGCTGTCATCCACTGCAAATCTCCCATACCATACCTACCAGCAGCACCGAGAGAATCTGTATGATCAATATATCCCTCCATGGTTGCTGTGATAGTCTCGAATCCTCTATGTGGATGCTGAGGAAAACCACTAACAGTATCACCATGATACATTCTATATGGTTGATTTGGATCAAAGTCAGCTCCATTGCCTCTTCGAAGCTTCTCTTTAGCCGGTGGAAACAAGTCCTTGTGATATACACAAAACAGAAATGGGTCGGAAGCTGCCATTGGCCCCACACCCAGTCTTTCGATCGATGCGATGCAGTTCTTGATCATGTTGACTGAAATTTATGTCAGCTTAAGAGTTTCAAGAGGAGAAATTTGTTCCTCCCCACTCTGCTGTATGAAATGAACAGCAGATGGAGATACTGCGCATCTTCACTTCTATTCTTGAGTACTAGTACCTAGCGCAGCGCTGGCGATGGTAGCAGCAGCAGAAGGTAAGTAGGTAGGTATACTTACTTACCTATTAAAGGTGTGCAGAGGTAGGTAAGTAGTAAGATAGTATGTAGTAAGTATGTATAATTAGTAGGATAGTATTGTTGATTGATGCCATCGAAAAAGTTGAGGCGAAACGAAGCCATCCATCCACCTCGGTACTCACTTATACATACCTGCACACCTATCTACCTACCTACAATCTGTAATCGCAAACTCACAAGTCCATCCTACGCCAGTTAGACTGGGTGTCTGTCCATTTTTCTTTCTCTTTTCGCTTCATCTCTTCTCGATGAAAGCTGGAGATGCCGAAACGATTGATCGAGTGCGCGATGCAGAAGGTGCAGAAAACAAGATCAAAGTGATCAAAGACACTACGAACCAATGGCTTAAGATAGATGCTCAAGAAGTTTTAAGCAAGATTCATGAGCTTGAACGTACTTTAAATAATCACAAGAGGCATACAGCAATACCCACCTGGGCACAGTCTATCACTACCCGATTAGAAGGGGCCGATGCAAAACTTGCTAAATTGCCCATCAAACCTGCAGCGAAGCAGGATTCAAATAAACCTTTACATCATCTTACTGATGAACAATATAAGAAAATAAATGGTGATTTTCATAAAAGCTTTGATGAGACAGGGAGTGTATTTGACACGCAAACGATAGATTTGAGGGCAAATGTTGAACGGTTACAAGAGCAGCTAAATTTGCGGCCTACAAGCTCAGAGCTCTCAAAAGTAAAGATATTGTTAAATGATGTGAAAAATTCGATTCACAATGATATGATAGGGCTACAAGTAAGTTCATATCAAATGGTAGAGGACAGGGTGGCCGGAGAGGTTGGGAATATTTCTAAAAAAATGGATTTAAGCGAGCATAAGAGGGAGCAAGGTATAGAGTCAACGATGAAGAAAACTGAGCGGTTTCATCAATTGATTGCAACTGTAAAAGAGGAAGTTGATCTAAAGGTATTATCTGTCGAAGGAGGAAACGCAGAACTTCTGAAAAAGTTTGAGACATATGAGCCTCGATATGAAAAAGTAGAGAAAAGGTTGAATGATAATATCACTGAATGTACAAAAAATTTCGAAAATGCTCGAAAGGAGCAAGCTATAGCACTACAAAACTTTACAGAGTACAAAGGTAGCACAAATATCACACTAGAAAAATTACAAAAACTCAGTGTACAAATAGATGAGAAACTGAAAGCAGTGAATACAAAACTAAATGAGAAAGACGCTGCCCAGACGGAGAGATTCAATGCAATAAGTGAGAGGGTTGAAGACTTTCTACGTGTATATGAATTTGATATTAGTAAGGCAAAAGATGATGTAAATAAGTTGAAAGTCACTGCTTTGGAAAGACAGCACACTACTCTTACGGATCATAGCGATTTCTTAGGATTATTGAAACAAAGAGATATCATGAAAGTTGTTGTTACACACGAAGAGCATATTGCCAGTATTTTCAAGAGCATGGAAGATTTTGAATCAAGACTTGCTACACAAAATGACATTATAAAGATGGTAGAAGGAATGATAGCTATTGTATCGGATGAAATGGAACATTTCCCAGAGATGGTGACGCAACAGACCCTGAAATTGATTAAGTTACACCAGTTACTAGACAAGTCTACAGGCGCAATGGCAGAAATGAGAAGTTCCTACGAAACTGTGATCAGTCAAGTAAGTGAACTATACGCCATGAGTTCAGATGTAGCAGAGATCAAGGATGCTGGTGCCCGCTCTAACGATAAAGTTGATGCAGTTCAGGCGAAACTGGATGAAATAAAGGGAAAGGCAGATAAACACGATGAAGTTATACAAAATATCAGGGAATTACTTGGGGAAATAGAAAACAATGTTGATGGCGCTTTAATTGAAGGAAAAGATGACTTGCAGAACGAGATCATAGATATGTGTGGAGAGTTGGTAGAAAAGACAGATAAAGTGTTACTTGACGTAGAAGTCCAGCACGCTAAGTTAGCTGAGCATAATTTTGAGCACATGTCTGGTAGCGTCGCTAACTCATCCCTGGATCCTAATAGTATTCTTGATGGTAGTGATTCTGAAGTACTTTCGAGACCAGCACCTGTTACTGCGCAACATGCAGAAATAGTGGCACAGATGTGCTTGAGCTTTGAAGGCCTTGGTGCCAGGACAAATACTATACCAGATATTCCGGATACCATTTGTGATCAATTATTGCATATCGCAGAGCAACTAACAAAACATACGGCATCAACGACAGATCTTGAAGCTGTTGAATCTCTGATATCTGAGGATAATCTAAAAGTGAATGCGGAATCTTTGGCGGAAAAATCAAAAGCAAAGATTGATAGATTTGTAGATCAGTGCAGGACGCTGGTTGATATGAAAAACCCTCCCTTTAAAATTACTCAACTTCGCAATGATTGTAGAGACAAGTATTTCAATCTATTTATTGGGTCTTTGTACTCTTTGTTATCCTCTCATGATCAAGTGATTACTGTAGGAAATTCAAGATTTGGAAGAACTAAAATTCCAACAAGAGAAACACCGAAGAAGCCTTCAAGAGAGATCTTGTATTCGAGTCAAAGTCAACAGCGAACGACAAGTGGGAAAGGCAGTAGGAGTGATATGAAGAATACAATACATAATGTACCTATCACAACAAATAGACATGACGATTCGGCTAGTAAAACTGATTCAATCAGAGAGGACAGCACTATTCAATCATGGTCAAAATTGAATCTTCCCTCGGTACCAGTCAAACCTAATCTCTCTTCTCTCTCGGTATCTAAATCAGAGGAAAATTTGCAGTATGTGATGAAAAGTGGCTTCAAAATGCCTTTGAAGAACAAAGCGGGCAGTATTGTGTCAGGTAACGGTAGTATCTTTGACGATGACTCGGTGCAGGAAAGTCGAGATGGAGTGTCAGTGGGTGGTACGTCTAGTATGAAATCTGGTACCGATGTCAGAGGTAACAGGAATGCATAAGCGAGTAATAGTAATAGGCAGTATGAGTGTGAGTATAAGTATCATGTATCACGAGTAATATAGAAGTAGTACTTCATGATACAGTAAGCTGCACTGATACATGTACAACATATATCAATATCAATAATATAATTAATGAGCTAGCTACTTAAGCATCCTACTAC
>JACLAD010017200.1_pt1 | contig 13419 bp, 7 predicted proteins | sample 8027901 | NCBI WGS metagenome assembly JACLAD01 (sample SAMN15725071, study PRJNA655200) | protist metagenome | isolation source: fluorescence activated cell sorting (FACS) single amplified genomes of... | place: Spain: Blaines Bay Microbial Observatory, Mediterranean Sea | collected 2016-07-05
ATTTTACGTTACGATTGCTTTAATGCTGCACCAACCGGTACTGCACAGTCATGCCCCGGCTCCCCGTGCGGCGGATTCACCTTTGGTGACTGGTCTACTCTAATTGGAGAAACTGTGGTTGATTGGGCAGGAGCACGGGTTTCCTGCACTTTTGCAGCCGAATTTAGCGGCGCTCCCACCGGAAGATCACATCGGTGCCCCGGTAATCCATGCGCGGGATTTACCTGCGCGGTTTGTGCTTCGCTATTGTTTTCCATCATGGTTTCAGCGGCAGATGGCGTGGTTTCTGGTGCCGGGTTCTCTGCCTCGTCCTTGCAGGACGTAAAGAGGATACCTGCCGTTAAACCTAATGCTAAAACCGTAGTATTGAGAGAAATAATCTTTTTCATAAGAACAAAATTTGCTGATGTTTTGAGGTAAAGATAAGAAATTCAGACATTTCATATGTTGCTTTAATTGCCCGAAAGTTAAAAGTAAAAAAGGCTTCAAAAATGTCATTTTTAGAACGTCTTTAAAGTATTAAAGAAATGTTGCTCTAAAAATGGCCTTTTTGAAACCTTAGTAAAAGAACCGCCTGGAGATCTATTCTGGCAGTTCGGTGACCTTTATGTAATCGATGTAAAACTTCTTCGGAAAAATGGAATCGTCTACTTCCGGTCCGCCAAAGTTACCACCTACAGCCATGTTCAGAAGAAAGTAGAACGGTTTTCTGAAGGGATAATGTTCATCATTATATTTTTCCGGAACAAAATTGTAAACAAGTTCGCCATCGTAATAATATTTGATGTTGTCCTTACCCCAAACAGTTTTATAGACGTGAAAACCTTCTTCAATATCTTCTACATGTGTCTTTTTGGAACTTGCATTTTCCCCGTGATGCGCAGGATAGTGGAGGGTTGTGTAAAGCGTGTTCGGCTCCCTGCCTACATATTCCATAAGGTCAATTTCACCTGAAGCCGGCCAGCCAACCTCATTGATGTCACGCCCCAGCATCCAGATTGCCGGCCAGATTCCTTGGCCATCGGCTACTTTTGCGCGTACTTCAATGACACCATATTGAAATTCTACTTTGTCTTTGGAATTCACCTTTCCGGAGAAATATTCATCACCTTCTTTAACTGCGGTGATCACTAGATTGCCATCCTCTACAGCCACATATTTGCGGTCATAGACCTGGCGCTCGTTGTTTCCCCACCCGCAAAGGTTAGGACAACCGTCTCCTTCTTCATAGCTCCAGTGCTGCATGTTAAGCTGATCTCCATCGAAATTTTCTTCAAAGATGACTTCCTGCGCAAGAACCGGTGAGGACAAAGCCAGTAGAAAAAGATTCCCGAAAATGGCAGTTTTGAAGCTTATCATATTTTATTTATTTAATGTGAAATTAGCTTTTTTCAAATCTCTGGAATTTCCTCCAACAAATACTTCAAATTCTCCTTCTTCTGAAGCCCATTCTTTGTTGGCATTATAAAATTCGAGCATTTCTTCGGTAATATTGAAAGAGATTTCACCGGTTTCCCCGGGGGCTAAGGTAACCAGTTGAAATCCTTTTAATTCTTTTACAGGACGGGTAGTGCTGGCAACGAGGTCGCGCAAATACAGCTGAACGACTTCTTTTCCTTCCACTTTTCCGGTGTTGGTAACAGGAATCGTTACTTGGATAGTACCTTCCGCATTCATTTCTTCGGAAGAAAGCTTTAGATCACCGTATTCAAAACTTGTGTAGGAAAGTCCGTAGCCAAAAGGATACAGCGCATCTTTTTCTTCATCTGTATAAGCTGAATAAGTCACAGAATTCGGGCTGTATGGCCTTCCTGTGTTCTTCTGGTTGTAATAAAGCGGTTCCTGTCCTACAGCTCTCGGGAACGATACCGGTAGTTTTCCTGAAGGATTGTATTTTCCAAAAAGTACATCTGCAATGGCATTTCCACTCTCCGTTCCCAGTTGCCATGCTTCCACGATGGCAGGAATATTTTCTGCAGACCAGGAAAGTTCCAGCGGCCGTCCATTTTGAAGTACAAGCACGATGTTTTTGTTGACAGCGTAAATTTCCTCCAGCAATTCCTGCTGAAGACCTGCCAAACCGATGTTCACCTGACTTCTACCTTCTCCCGACTGGAAGGCGTCTTCTCCAAGGGCCATGATTACAAGATCGGCTTTTCTGGCTGTTTTAATAGCTTCAGCAAAACCCGATCTGTCGGTAGTATTTATGTCCAGCGGTGCAAGGAAGCTTCTTTCGCCCTGGCCAAGAGTTGTTCCGAGGGCATAATTTACTTTCACATCTTTTCCAACTGCATTTTTGATACCTTCAAGAAGGGAAACCGCAGAATTCGTTTCTCCCTGCGCTCTCCAGTTTCCTATGGGCGTATCTTTGTCATCTGCCAATGGACCAATGACTGCAATGTTCTTTATGTCCTTTTTTATCGGCAATAAATCCTGCTCGTTCTTTAGTAGAACAATAGATTTTCTCGCAATGTCCCGCGCGGTTTCACGGTGTTCCTCGAATGGAACCTGAGAGAGTAAATCAGGATTTGAATACCTGTATGGATCTTCAAAAAGGCCTAATTTGAACTTCACTCTTAGAATACGTTTTACGGCATCGTTGATCAATTCTTCTGAAACTTTGCCTTCCTGAACCAACTCTATTAATCCAGATTCGTATGCGCCGCCTTCCATGTCCATATCGCTTCCCGCTTTCACGGCAATTTCCCCGGCATGTTTTTTATCACGGGCAAAGCCATGATAGATCATTTCAGGAATAGAACCCCAGTCAGAAACTATGAATCCGTCCCAGTTCCAGTCGCCTTTCAGGATATCCCGCTGAAGGATCCTGTGCCCGGTTGCAGGAGTTCCGTCGAGGTCATTAAAAGAGTTCATCACTGTGGCCACACCGGCTTCGGCAGCGGCTTTAAAAGGAGGTAAAATGGTATTGTGCAGTTCATTTTCACCAACGTGAACGGTGTTGTAATCACGCCCGGCTTCAGCAAAACCATAGCCGGCAAAATGCTTCGCAGTGGCTGCTATGGATTGCGGGTCTGAAAGGTCATTTCCCTGGTATCCTTTTACTTTGGCTACGGCAACTTTTGAGGTGAGATATGGATCTTCACCAGATCCTTCCATAATTCGGCCCCAGCGGGCATCGCGTGAAATATCTATCATGGGCGAAAAGGTCCAGTTTACACCATTTGCGGCACTTTCCAGGGCAGCAATACGAGCAGATTCTTCCATTGCCTCAAGATCCCAGCTTGCTGTTTCGCCCAAAGGCACGGGGAAGATGGTTTTATAGCCGTGGATCACATCGTAACCAAACATTAAAGGGATCTTAAGTCTGGAATGTTCCATCACCAGTTTTTGGGCTTCATGAGTAGCTTCTACAGAAAGTACATTTAACATTGAGCCAACAAGCCCGTTTTTAAGCCTTTCTTCTTTGTATTTACTATCCACATTGGAGGCTGGTCCTGTGAGGTCCCAGCTTCCGTTGTACTGGACCATTTGTCCCACTTTTTCTTCCAGCGTCATAAGGCTCAAAACAGAATCTACCTTTTTTTCCACATTTTTGACTGAACTGGGAATGGTGGATTCCTGTGCCTGAATTATAAAACTTCCAAAAAGGAGCAGGAGGATTGGACTGATTTTTTTCATTTTTTTCATCAATTAAAATCCGGAGGAAATTTTTCCTCCGGATCATTCTGGCTAATCAAAAGATTACTGAAATACTTTAATATAGTCTACAACCATGGAAGATTCTTCAAAATTCGGGTCAATTGCACCTCCAAAGGTTCCACCCATGGCCACATTCAGGATTAGGAAGAAATCTTTGTTATAAGGTGAGTCGGGATTGTTTACATAGGTATGATAAACTTCACCGTCTACTAAAAAGACAATTCTTTCGGGTGACCATTCCATAGAATAGGTGTGGAATTCACTGCTCACATTTTCTACTGAAATTGTGCCGCCATCTGCATTTCCGGCAGATCTTCCGGGGTAGTGAAGGGTACCGTGAATGGTGTTCTGGTCGTTGCCCACGTGCTCCATGATATCTATTTCACCTGTTTCAGGCCAACCGACTTCGTCAAAGTTAGAGCCAAGCATCCAGATCGCAGGCCATGTTCCTGCGCCTTCCGGCAATTTTGCCCTCGCTTCCACTCTTCCGTATGTAAATTCAAAATTATCTTTGGTAGTAATCCTAGAAGAAGAATAGTCAAAGCCATTGGTTTCTTCAGCTCTTGCCGTAATAACAAGATTCCCGTCTTCCACAGTCACATTCTCTTCAGTATAATACTGTTTTTCCTGATTTCCCCAGCCGTTTTGGCCATTACCTGTTTCAAAATTCCAGATTTCAGTATCAAGAGAACCATTTTCAAAATCCTGTTCCCAAACAAGTTCTGTATACTCAGTTTCAAACTCTTCAGGCTCCGGTTCTTCACCCGGGGGAGTAGTTGAGAATTTTACATACCATGCCAGTGCAGGATCATTCCCCATAATGGCTCGCACTTGCATTGTAGTTTCAGTGATTGAAAGGATTTCATAAGAACTTGCTCCAATGTAGTAGCTCATAAAACCACCATCTGAAAAGTTTATTGCAGTACCGGTAGTCTGTCCTTCTGTTAAGCCTGAGCTGGAAGGCGATAAAGAAACGTTTATAGCTCCTCCACTATCATAATCTAAACATTCATCTTCGGCACCTGTCCCGCCAAAATCTGGCGAATAAGCTGCATTAAAGAAGGTTTGCCCGTTATTGTTATAGTTGTAAACTATGTTTTCACCGCTCATGCTAAAGGTAAGCTCATCGGTATATAAGCAGGAACTAATATCTTCTCCGGCTTTTTCAAAAGGTGCTGCTGCATAGTATGAAGGAGTGCCCATGTCAGCACCGGAAGCAGGTCCCACACCCAAATGAGCAGGTTGTGACGCAGCAACATACCAGGTTTTGCTGTCACCACCGGTAAGCAGGATCTCTGTCTCAGGATCGCTGAAATCACTGAATACAGTAACTTCTGTCGTGGTATTTGCCGAAGCACCTGCTGTACCGTATGCAACAACAGTAACAACATAATCATTTATCCCATTTTGACTGTAGGAGTGGGTAGTGGTGCCGTCGTAGGAGACCTCTTCAGAGCCATCTCCATAAATGAATTTATAGGTCATGGCATTTTCAGCAGTTACTGTGAAAGTTACATTCCCGCTTCCGTCTCCATTCGGCATTTCTTCACTTTGCCCAACCACTTGCGCATTAACATCCAGATTCGAGGGAGCCGTTATTTCTCCCAGGTCATATTCTTCCTCGACACAACTCACACCAAGTGTGCTTAGAAGAAGGAGGAAGAATATATTTTTCAAATTTATTGTGCTTTTCATGTGTTTGCTTTTTTAATTATGGAAATATATGTTGGAGACATACACATTCGCTGCTCCCGAAGGTGCCGCTGAATAAATAAGCTGCCCTATATGTGCTCTTTCAGCAAGATTTTCAAACCGGGAAAGAGGGATTTCCAGACTTACCCATTCATTTTGAGCCGGATTTTCAATTACAACTTCGTGTTCGGTATCATCACCGCCTCCATAGACGCCGTTAGGCCCCAGGTCAACCAGTTTTACCCTGAAGGCAGTAGCATCTTCAGTGTAGAAATCTGTATGGAAATGTGTCATTTCTGAAGCATCAATGGGGTTTGCAATGGTTTCTATCCCTACAAAATCAAGGTTATAATACCTTTTTGACAACCTGCCATCAAAGGTTACTTCTTCATAATCTGAAACAGACCAGTCTGTTCTCCAGGAATCTACTACCACATTTTCTTCCACGTCGCTGAAAAGAGAAATATAATCTGTATCACCAATCCTGATATCGTCGTAATAGGAAGTAGTTCCCTCTCCAGGATTTCCGAAGTCATAGAATATAATCACCCGGTCGTAGTTCACAGCAGGATCAAAGGCTTCAAAAGTGCTAAGATCAAAACTTAATTCTTCCCAGGCTTCGGAAGTGGTGGTGTTTTGAATCACCTCTACAAAGACGGTGGGGTTGCCACCGCCTTCGGGAACTGATGCAGAATTTTCAAACTTCAGTAGAATTGGCACTCCTGCTTCGGGAGACCATACTTTCATTTTAACCGTCGTACCATTTGAAAAATCAAGAGGTTGGTCTAGATTAAGAGACATCCCTGCCCAGGTTTCTGCTCCGCTGCCTTCGTTGAGTTCGACGACATTGGCGCTTGGATTAATCCCGGAAGGATCTGGGTTTGCCACCACTCCTCCGGTGGTTCCGCCAAATCCACCCCAGGTGTAGTTAAGATTTTCTGACTCAAAAGTGAGAGGCAGTTCCGTAAATTCTAACTGAGTGGTTTTGATGTTATCAAAATAATAGGTTTCACCTGTTCCCGGTACATTAAAATTAAAGAACAATACGATGCGGCCATACTCCTGGGAAGGATCTATTCCACTAAGGTCAAAGGTCAATGTTTCCCATTCTTCACTTACCGTGGTAGTTGCAGTATATTCTGCAGCAATATCTGCATTGTCACGGTTTTCAACCTTAAAAATGACATCTGCACCGGCCATTGGGGACCATACGTCCACACTTATGTATTGTGTAGTTGAAAAATCTATTGGTTCGTCGAGTACGATTTGCGTACCCGCCCAGGTTTCAGAACCTGCAGGTTTTGTGTATGAAGCTACCATGTCGCTGGTGTTTACTCCGCTAGGATCTGGATTTTCCACAACCGGTGCCCCGGCCCCTTCACCGCCACCAAAGTTGATGAAAGTATAATTGAGCGTTGGAGATTCAAATGTAATTGGCAGGAATAGCGGATCGGAAATGACAATTTCCTGAGTAGTTTCGGTTGTTGCCGCACCGCCGCTTAAAGCTACCACGCGTACATTGTAGGTGCCAACGTTAGAATAGGTGTAGGAAACCGTTTCTCCAGCCATTAATGGCGTTGGTTCTTCGTCTTCGCCTTCCCCGAAATAAACCTCATACATTGCGGCATTTTCTGCGGTTGCAGAAACCGAAATCGTATAATTATCGTCAGGATCCCTGGTGATGCTTGCCTCAAGATTTTCGGGAGGTAAGAATGAAACCGTTAGGGATTGAGTTCCCTGTGCGGTTTCTCCTGCAAGATTCTTCCCCGTTACTGTTACCTCATATTCTCCTTCGGCGTAAACGTGTTCAATTTGCTCTCCCGCTTTAATTTCTGTCGAAACAGGTGAGCCGTCCCCAAAATCGACCTGGTAAAGGTTCGCGCCTTCCCCGGTTGGAATAACCGTAACTAACCCGGAGTTGTCCTGGGTGATCTGGAAATTAGCTCCTAAATTGGATGGAGCGGCCAGACCTTCAAGATCTACTCCCAGATTGTCATCGTCCTTGTCGCAGCTTATTATAGCAGTACTCACAAAAACGGCTATAATTATTCTAAAGATATTTTTCATACTGTTTATTTACTGTTGAATGATTCCATTTATTGATAAGCAGGATCTTGCTCTAATTGAGTGTTATTTAGATCTTGCAGTGGAATTGGCAGCTTATCGTGCTTTCCTTCGACATATCCTTTAAATTCTAAATATTCAGCAGCTAAACCTGCTCTTTGAAGATCAAACCAGCGATGTCCTTCTCCCGCCAGTTCCAGCCTTCTTTCTCTAAGGATATTTTCGAAAGTTGCAGGTATGGATTCCTCTCCAACCCTGTTCCTTACCGCATCTAACAGTGCCTGTGCCCTGTTGGAATCACCGCCGCCTCTTACCAAAGCTTCTGCTTCCAGGAGGTAAGTATCAGCTAATCTTATATCATAGAAATTTTGAGGCCAGTTGAGCTCAAAGTTACCTCCGCCTGTAGAACGGTCTTCCTGTTCTCCGGCAAATTTCTTCAGAAAGTAACCTGTATTCTGGTAGCTTTCTTCATAAGATACAACTCCTGCCTGGGCAAGACTGTCAATATTGCTAATGGTGTGTTTATACCTATTGTCATAGCTGCCATCACTATAGATAAAAGCATCAACCAGCCTTTCTGTTGGTATGTTGAAACCCCAGCCTGCAATAAAGTCTGGCGCACCCTGGCCTTGTTCAAGAACGTTGTATCCACGCGGAGCTGACATTTGATTTAACAGGTTTCCTTCTGTACATCCAATACATCCCCAGTCGCCCCAATTTGAAGCAGAAGTGTGAATAACCTCAAATATGGATTCATCATTGAACTGGTTCTCATTCTGGAAAAGGTCACCAAAGTTATCAAGAAGACGATAACCATACTGGCTGGTTTCACCAGGGGTTCCATTAACATCCTGAAGTTGTTGTGCAGCCTCTCCAAATCTTTCAAGATGTAGATAGACCTTTCCAAGTAAAGCTTTCCCTGCACCTTGCGTTGCCCTTCCGGCTTCAGTCGCCAAATCAACCTGTGTGGGTAAATTAGGAATAGCTTCTACGAGGTCCTGTTCTATTAGGGCAAAAACTTCGGAACGATCTACCTGTACTGCATTACCTAATTCGCTAACCGGAACAGGTTCAGTAAATAAAGGAACACTTTCAAATAACCTTATCAAGTCAAAATAATAATACGCTCTAAGAAATTTCATCTCTGCCTCAAACCTACTTCTTAATTGCTCGTCCATATCTGTATTTGGCAATTTGGAAAGAAGAACATTTGTCCTGTATATTCCGGAGTAGCTTCTTCTCCACAACTCTTCCTGTGGTCCTGTGGCAGGATCTAAGGTGTAACTGGACCAGGCCTGAATGGCCGGAACATCCTGGGAATTTCCACCTCCTGCGTAAAAATCATCTGAGGCAACGTTTAAGGCAAATTCTTTTGCTACATAATTGCCTGCTATCCATCCTACAGGATCATAAGCTGCTACCAACCCGTTATAAGCCTCCTCTGCATTACGATAGTAGTTCGATTCCAGGCTTTGCCCTCTTGGCTCAACTTCCAGAAAGTCATCACTACACGCAAATAAAGTAGCTGCTGAAACAACGGCTGCTATATATTTCATTACTTTTTTCATAATAATACCTTTTAAAATTTTTTACAATTAAAAACCAATGGATGCCCCCAGCATAAAAGATCTTGCCTGCGGGTATATACCTCTGTCTATACTTAATACACCACCTCCAATTTCGGGATCAAAACCAGAGTATTTTGTAAAGGTGAAAAGGTTCTCGCTCATTACATAAACCCTTACTTTTTCAAAGCCTACTGTAGAAAGAGCACTTTCAGGCAGACTGTATCCTATTTGTGCAGTTTTAATTCTGAAGTAATCTCCGTCTTCCAGGTAAAAATCAGAAGGATTGCTGTAGTTGTTATTAGGATCATCATTTGTCATTCTCGGGAAGGAATCTGAAGTTCCCGGGCCTGTCCATCTGTCAAGAGCTTTAGCAGAATAGTTTGCATTTGCTATGTCAAGTCTGCGAAGACCCTGAAAAATTTGGTTTCCGGCTACACCCTGTCCAAAAACGGTGAAATCAAAGTTCTTGTAGTATGCATTTACGGTAATACCGTATGACCAGTCTGGTGTTGGATCACCAATAAAAACCCGGTCCTGTTCATTAATAGAACCGTTTCCATCGGTATCCTGCCATCTAAAGTCTCCCGGCACAGCGTTTGGCTGAATTAACTGCCCTTCAGCATTTGTATAGTTATTAATTTCTTCCTGAGTCTGGAAAATCCCTAGAGTTTTAAAACCATAGAAGGAATTTACTGCTTCCCCTACAGCGGTTCTGGTAATAGGGAAAGTACTGGATTGAAATGCTTCACCCCCATCAAGGTATTCCTGGCCGTCACCTAAAAAGGTGACTTCATTTTGTAGATAAGAGGCATTTGCATTCGCAGAAAAGCCAAAATCTTCCCTGTTTAATGAATATCCAAAATTTACTTCTACCCCTGTATTCTCCATATTTCCAACATTTCGGGCCGGATTACCTATGACTCCTGCAAATGCAGGAATTCTTGGATATAGAAGAATGTCTGTAGTTTCTTTTCTGTACCAGTCAACTTCAAGGGAAAAACCGTTTAAAAAGCGGGATTCAAATCCAATATTCAACTGGCTGGTTTCTTCCCACTTAAGGTCTGGATTGGCCGGTGCATCAGGGCTGTATCCAACATCGTAGCTACCTAACTGATCTCCAAATGCATAATTTCTTCCGGAGCCGATTGTAGAAAGGAAAGCTAAATCTCCAACATTATCATTACCCACAACTCCATAGCTACCTCTCAATTTAAAGAAGCCGACGGGATTATTTGTACCCCAGAAATTTTCTCTGGAAGCCACCCAACCTACAGATGCTGAAGGAAAGATACCGTACTTGTTATTGGCACCAAACCGCGAGGATCCATCTCTACGAATAATCCCGCTAAAAAGGTATTTTTCACCATAATTGTAGTTGATTCTTCCAAAAAGAGAAGCAACTTTGTGTGGTACATTTTCATACCCGTTTGCAACTATGTCATCTTCAGGCACATCGAAATTTAAGGAAGCATCATCAAAATTATCAACGGGAATGCCGTATTTAGTGACACTTAATCCTTTAGCTTCATTTTCCTTATATGCTCCCTGACCTAAAAGTATGGTGAAATCATGCTCTCCAATTTGATCTGAATAAGATACTGTATTCTCTAAATTATAATCTAGCTTATTATTACTACTTCTCATAAAAGATGTTTGAGCAGTACTGGTAGAAGCATTTAAGTAGTTAATAGGCGTAAAAGCCTCGTCACCCCAATAAGATAATTTTACACCAAGGTTAGAACGGAATACCAATCCTTCAATCGGTTCAGCTTCCACAAAAGCATTTCCCACAAAATTATCACTGTAGCCAAAGTTCCCAAGTCGGGTTTGAATATAAGCTAATGGGTTTATGATTTCCTGAGCGACGTTTTGTGAAATACCATAAGGATTTCCATTTGCATCGCGTAGAAAAGGCAGATCCTGGTTGTATGGAAACTGGGCCAGTCTCGCAGGATCAGTCACGATTACAGGTGTAAGAGGATCTAAATTAATGGCTGAACTCAATGGGCCACCATATTCACTATTGGTATTTCCAAGTCCTACACTTTTATTTCTTGAATAACCGAAATTTTCACCAAAAGTCAACCATGGAGTGATGTCATGTGTAGAGTTCAAGCGTATGTTGGTTCGCTCATAGTTTGAAATATCTGTCGCCACAATACCTTCTTCCTCAAGATAACCAAATGAGAAATAAAAGCTGGAAACATCACTGCCCCCGCTAAGGCTAACCTCATGATTTTGTCGAAAGGCTGAATCGTTAAAAATAACATCCTGCCAGTCTGTTCCCGCACCCAAAGAGCTGAGATCAGAAAAAACGATATCTCCACCATCATTTAGGCTGGCTTCGTTACGCAAGGCTGCATACTCTGTAGCATTGGTCAAATTAATACGATCTGCCGGTTCTGAGAAGCCCATATAAGTGTTGTAAGTAAGCTTCATCCTACCTTCTTTTCCAGATTTTGTGGTTACAAGTATCACCCCACTCGCAGCTCTTGCACCATAAATGGCCTGAGAGGCGGCATCCTTTAAAACTTCTATGGAAGCGATATCAGACTGATTCAAATAGTTGATTCCCCCATTGTCAACAACAACTCCGTCAACAATCCATAAAGGGTCGTTATTATTCAAAGTTGTAATCCCCCGTACTCTAATCGTAGCACCGGAACCGGGCTGCCCACTGGATGCAGCAACTGTTAATCCTGAGGTACGACCTTGTAGAGCTTCTCCTACTGTATTTATGGGGAGTGTTTCAAGATCTGAAGCATTGACGCTGGAAATTGCTCCTGTTACCACACTTTTCTTTTGTGTACCGTATCCCACAACGACCACTTCCTCCAGTGATGCAGCATCCATAGTCAATGTAATCCTGACATTTTCAGCTTCTCCCACCTCTACTTCCTTTGATTCATACCCTAAGAATGAAACCACCAGGATATCACCTGCAGAAGCCTCAATAGAGAAATTACCATCAAAATCTGTTGTGGTACCGGTCGAGGTTCCCTGGAGGATAACATTGGCACCGGGTAGAGGAATGCCGGCATCATCCACTACAGTACCGTAAATTGTTTGGGTTTGAGCCCAGCTACTACTAATCACGAGAAGGAATAGGAGTATCAAGTAATTTTTAACTTTCATACGATTAGATTTAGATTAAAGTTTTAAAATTCGTTAGCAGGTTCATTTCAGAATAGATTTTTGAAAACGTTTGCGGAATTATATCTAATTAATGATTGCGAAGTTTTCCTGAGGACAATGTATTAATAGAATGTTAAGTGATTTAAAATTTTCACCTTTACAAAAAATATACACAGGTAGATTTTGTCAATAAACAATGAATAATGGTGGTAAAATGACCTGTAATTAAGGATTTGACAAAAAATACCTTGGAAATTAGGTACTTCATAATCTCTTGCAGATGAGATAAATCCGGTTACTGTAGAGGGAATGTAGAGTTTTTTAAGGCCTGTGTATAGCTTAAATCTGAAGAATATAGTCTGTTAAATTCGTTTCCCGGGGCAAATCCATCTTTTTTCTCAAACGATATCGTTTAATTTCAACACTCTTTACAGAAATGTTTAGTAGTGGTGCAATTTCTTTAGAGGAAAGATTGAGCCGTAGATAGGCGCAAAGTTTTAAATCATTAGAAGTGAGTTGGGGATGCAGTTGTTTAACTTTTTTGAAAAAGTCCTTATCTGCATTGTTAAATGCCTCTTTGAAGAAGTTCCAGTTATCTTCTTCATTAATATCCCTGTCGATGGTATTAATGACAGATTTAACCTCTTTCGAATTTTCCGAATCCTGAAGCTTTTGCTTGATACTCGTAAGAAACTCATTTTTCTTAATAAGGCTCATGGTGGAAACTGCAAGTTCCTTGTTCTTGCTTTTTACATCCTTTTCCAGCTGTTCATTTTGGAGTTTGATAATCTTTTGTTCCGCTTCGAGGTTTCTCATGCGCAACTCTCTTTGATTTTTCTCAATTTGTTTATTGTGATGCCTTTTATAGGCCTGATGAACCAGAAAAAGCAGAAGTAGAAAGATGACCAGATATATAATTAGAGCAAGGTTGCTCAAGTACCATGGTCGGTTTATTTCAAAAATATAACTTTTCGTTCCAGTTGTTTCTTCACCAATTTTTCCTCTTACCTGAAATTCATAAGAGCCATATGGCAGGTTTTCATAAGCTGCAGTGTGGTTTTCCTGCCAATTACTCCATTGTGCACTTAAACCAAGAAGCCGGTAGCTATAGACCGGAACTAGAAACTTCTTGTACTCAGGAATGCTGAAGTCGAAGATAAAATTGTTGGTTTTGTAATGAAAATCTGCACCGTCTCTAAGTGGAACCGGCTCAGGTTCCTGATCTAAAGCCGCCTTAAAGACCTGATCAATTCTTACCTCCTTCTGAATGGTTTCCCTTTCAGTTTTTTGAAATTCCAGA
>JACLAD010012322.1_pt1 | contig 13411 bp, 1 predicted proteins | sample 8027901 | NCBI WGS metagenome assembly JACLAD01 (sample SAMN15725071, study PRJNA655200) | protist metagenome | isolation source: fluorescence activated cell sorting (FACS) single amplified genomes of... | place: Spain: Blaines Bay Microbial Observatory, Mediterranean Sea | collected 2016-07-05
GAAACTCCGGGCCTCTTGTGTTGTTTTTTTGCAGCTTGTTGCACTCTTTCCCACATTGCATCTCTTTAGCCTGAAGACTTGAGATTGTCGGGGTCTCAGAACACAATTTACAATTTTTTTGCTTTCCAGCTAGTTTTATAGTGCGAAAATCCAACGATAGGGCATTAAAGAGTAATAATTTGTCAACACACACATCCCCAAGGCCACCTATGATTTTGAGAGCTTCGAGAGCCTGCATGCATCCTATTATTCCAGGAACGACTCCGATTACACCAGCATCCGAACATGTACGGGCGTTTTTCTGCGGCTGTGGAAAGACGCATCTCATACACGGGGAATTTTGCCCGTAATTATACACAGTTAGCTGACCTTCAAAAGATAGAGCACTGCCGAATACTATTGGCTTCCCGGAAAAAAAGGCAGCATCGTTGAGCAAGTATCTTGTAGAATAGTTATCTGTGGCATCGACTATGACATCATATTGATGAAAAATTTCTATTGCGTTGTCCACAGTTATCATATATGGATGCTCTCTTACATTTATCGTGGAGTTCAGCTTTCCTAGGGCCTCCGCAGCCGAGGAGCATTTGCCTTTAGGAGGTAGAGCTTTCGCACTTTCCTCGGTGTGTAGAATTTGACGATGGAGATTACTCAATTCTACAGAGTCTCCATCGGCTATTCCGACCGTGCCAACCCCCGCAGCCACAAGGTACTGACATGCTGGACATCCAAGTCCCCCAGCTCCGACTACAAGCACAGCTGATGTGCTAAGTTTGGCTTGCACTTCAGGGCCCCATTCAGACATGATTAATTGACGACCATACCTCTGGAAAGAGTTGAGATTCGGGTTACCGTGTTTGAAAGGAGGAGTGAATATCCGAGCACTTTCATCTCTTTCTGTAATTGAAGCTGGAGCTAAATTATCGTCGGCAAAAAAGGAAAAGGGGTTCCGTGCCTCATCACTTTTCGGGATTATTGAGTCATTTTGTGAGGAAAGGCCATCAAAACTATCGTCAACGGGGTGAATGGAACTTATAGAAGCTGCGTCAATGAAGTCCAGAACTTCTCCCTGGATAGAGAGCAGAGGATCTTCAAGAATTTGAGTGAGCAACACGGAGAAATCTGCCGCCCTATTTGCAAGGGTTTTTGTGCTATTATGCCATTTTCTAGGAGGCATTTGCAAAAGGGTAGATTTTCTAGGGTAGGCTTTACTTAGGCGCTCGCAGAGTTGCTCAAAATCCGAGTATCTCCGGCGTATTTTATGAGATTCACCGTGCGACGTACTCATGATAGTAAACTCATAGTACGTTGCTACCTTACCCTTTGGAGCCGTGGAGGGAGAAAATGCCTCCACTGCAGAAGTGCTGAGGTTCTTAAGAATCCTCGGCTTGCGGCTTTCGTCCAGAAGAAATTTAGGAGCTTTGCGTTGAAATTGATGCAAGAGATTTTCTGGCGATCTTGCAGTATGTTGCCCTTGTAAGATAGGGCTTGTCGGGGTGCCAGGCATTGGTGGATCTTCTTCTTGTGTCGTGTGATTGGCTGGGTTATCAACAGTACTATCGGTTTCAGTATCTACAAATGGTATCACCGACGAGGCGATATTCGGCGGGAAAGGCCCAAACACCAAATCATTAGATACCAGAGCCATGATTTCGCTAAATTCTTTCCTCCTCCTGCTTTCCTGCCTCCTCTTGCTTCGCTCTCGAGAGCGAGCTAGCCAAGGATCGAAAGGCAGGCGCGCAGCTACTTGGGTATTAGCAAGACTTACTCTATTAGTACTAAGTACTCTACTAGAGTATTCTACATACTAAGTACTTAGTATACAGTATTAGCTAGTATTATATATGCAGTATACTCGTATACTCCTACTAGATCACTAGAATACTATGCATATGAGTATTACCTTAGAGTAGTATTACTTATTACTCGTAGACTCGTACGAGTAGAGTCTTAGAGTACGTCGAGTAAGTAATAATACTTAGTATTATTAATAAGTATATACGAGTATGTCATAATTACTTAATTAGTACTTTAGTAAGTCTTACTGTAGTAGAGTACTTAAAATTAATTAAGTATTACTTACTAGTCTTAATAAACAGTAAGTAAGTCTTACTATTACTTAATATTACTACTTACTTACTAGTACTCTTTATTACATAAGTATTGTATCATAATATTTAAATTTACATACATAAGTAAAGGCATGAATTTTAAAGGCAGCCGTCCTTGTCAACATCAGCACAACACCTCCCTCCGCTCCCCTGTGCGCTCTTATCACTTAAGCACTCAGACGAGGCTTCCCCCGGCGCCTTATTTACTATGACTGCGATGTGGCCTCCGGAGCACTCTGTCCGCGTCCAAACAAGCTGCTTGTCAAGGTAGCACCCTGTTCCAACCCCATCACCAGCTTCATATTCTGCCTTAGTGCAGAGCCTCATATCAATATCCTCACAGTGCTGCCGTGCCTCATCGTAGGGCCTGTCTTTCACATCACAGCTTGTCTGACCCCTCCCAAGGGCGCACACGCCGTTTGTGCTTGTCCCAAATTTGGTACTCGTTGGTTCATCGGCCAGGCCGAGCTCCGCGCAGGACTTTGAACTGCATGGGCTTGACGCGGGGGGCAAAGGCGCGGGGGGCGGAGCAATCGAGTTGCACGAGTCTATATCTACATCAGCACAACACCTTCCTCCGCTCCCCTGTGCGCTCTTATCACTTAAGCACTCAGACGAGGCTTCCCCCGGCGCCTTATTTACTATGACTGCGATGTGGCCTCCGGAGCACTCTGTCCGCGTCCAAACAAGCTGCTTGTCAAGGTAGCACCCTGTTCCAACCCCATCACCAGCTTCATATTCTGCCTTAGTGCAGAGCCTCATATCAATATCCTCACAGTGCTGCCGTGCCTCATCGTAGGGCCTGTCTTTCACATCACAGCTTGTCTGACCCCTCCCAAGGGCGCACACGCCGTTTGTGCTTGTCCCAAATTTGGTACTCGTTGGTTCATCGGCCAGGCCGAGCTCCGCGCAGGACTTCGAACTACAATCCACTTTGCCCATGATCGAGCTTGGTTCTTTGACGCATACACCACACATTTCTGGGCAAACTGACTCTAAAAACGAAGATAGCGATGGAATTCTACACGAGGACTTAGATATGCTTGAGCAAAATTTGTTGTCATTCTGGGTGCACTTGCTTCGTGTTGGTGAAAAAGTCGGCTTGTGGCTTGGAATCGGAAATGGTGAGGCTGTGCCCAGGGCAGCAGTGGGTAATTCCGTTGGATTTTGAGTCGGAAGTGCTGATGGCTCCGGAGTTAATGTAAATGTTGGCGTAGATGTTGGGATAGACGATGGAGCACGAGATGGAAAAGTGGTGGGTGACTTTGTGGTGGTTGTAGGCCCATTCGGTTGTAAAATAGAAGGCAAGGGTGTTGGAGAATGAAAAAAACAATCAAGCCCGCATGGTAAGCTCTCACAAATCTTGCAAGTTAAAGGGCACCATACCTTCGTAGGCAGAGAACAAAACTTAAAATCTTTCGCCGCAATTTTGCAGTCAAATGCACCTTGTTGTTCAAGCAGGAGCTCGGATTTGTCACAAAATCTCAGGGTTGGGCTGCTGCTAGGGGCCCCCGTAGGGGTTGTGGAGGGGCTACTGGAAGGTCCAGCCGATGGCTTTGGCGACGGCCAACTGGTGGTGGGGGTTTTCGTTGGGCGGTATGTCAAACTGGCTGTTGGACTCTTTGTTGGGCCTTTAGCGGGGCTCAAGGTAGGATCAAGAGAAGGAAACCTCGTTGGAGAGTTCGTTGTCGGGAAAAGTGACGGCCTCGCTGTCTCCGTAGGCGCTACGGAGGGCCCTCCAGTTGGACGAAACGAAGGGGTATCAGATGGGCCAGCAGTTGGTAAATTTGTGGGAGATATTGTAGGCGGGACCGAAGGTGAAATCGATGGCCTGGTTGTTGGCTTTACCGTTGGTGCATTACTGGGCGTCGCAGATGGAAACATCGTTGGTGGCCGACTAGACGGTGAACTACTGGGGCTTTTTGTCGGTAAAATAGTAGGGGGCTTGCTTGGATTCGCAGTAGGTTCTGAGGTGCTGCATATCTTACAACTTGCTGGGCAAAGGTTCTTGTTCAAAATATCTGAAGATTCTGAAGGCTTCCTATTACACAACTCTGCCCTCCTTGCAAGGTCCACGTTTGCTATTGAAAGACACCACGCCTTGCCCTCTAGAGTTGCACTTAGATCTTCACATGGCTTCTCCCAATTATAGGTTGGCGATCTTGTTGGCGAGAAAGTTGGAATGTTTGTATTGCAAAAATGACATTTGAGGGGGCAGGCTGGGCCTAGTTCACTATCACACTCTACATCACCGCAAAATAAAGCATCTGCCTTATCATAACATGGGCTTGGGCTTAATGATGGACTTACGGTCGGTGTCTTAGACGGAAATCTAGTAGGTTCAGAGCTCGGCCTGGAAGATGGGGTAGAAGAAGGCGGAACCGAGGGGTGCTGTGTTGGAGTTACACTAGGAGAAAGCGTGGGGAAAGCTGATGGCATAGAACTTGGCGTTGAAGAAGGTTTATTAGATGGTGAAGGTGTTGGATTGCCTGAAGGCGATGAGGTTGGAACAAAGGATGGAGATTCTGAAGGGGCTGATGAAGGATCACTTGTCGGCGATATTGAAGGCAACTTTGATGGACTTGGCGTGGGAGATTTTGAAGGATTCCTTGTTGTGGGGGTGTATGTAGGTGTAGAACTTGGATTACGGCTGGGCGTCAAGCTGGGGCTCGAACTGGGCGACAACGTTTTACACACTCCACATGAGACCGGGCACAAACGACGCGAGACAAGAGAGTTGCAGTCAAGCTGAAATGCATTCTTTATGCAGTATGGTGTCACTCTCGAGTCATCCGAATATTCAAGAGAAGGCCTGATTTGGCTCTCACTGCATTCTGGAAGGGTGGGGCTCCCGGTAGGCATCCGTGTTGGAGGATCGGTGCAAATTCCGCAGGTCCTGGGGCAGTCCCCTGCATTGATCTCATCTCGACAGAAATCCACTAATCCTTGCCTCAATCCTGCAGAACAGTAGGCAGAGTCTTTTTTTTTCCAGCAAGCTGTGGGAGAATTTGTCGGCGCCTTGGTTGGACTTGAAGTTGGAGAATTCGTCATTTCTTCTATGAAGCAATTTTGCACTTTGACAGTGCTATTTTCTCCCTGAAGAGGTTTGGCTTCAGCCTCAACACCCCTTTCGAACAATTTACATGCCGAGTTAATGGCTTTATGTAAAACGGAGGCGTCGTCTTTTGCCGTCACAACTTCAAACTTATACTTGGCCTTGATTTGTGAAGGTGCAATTGGAGGCTTGATGGACCTTGCAATACCGCTACCGTTGACGGCGGCGGAGACGAGCTGTCGTCCCACCATGCCCCCGAATTGGGGTGAATCTGATGCCTTAATCATCTCATTCAAGTGTCTGAGGCCTAAACTGGTGTTGACACTGAATTCTAGAGTGCTGATAATGGCTCCGTCTCCCTCATCGTCCAACGCATATGGCTCAAGGAGATGCTGAGAAGCCTGAATAAATTTCCAGTGTGACGTCAAAGTATTAAGTTTGCCCAAAAGGCTGGCTTTCGATTTTCCCTTCACCACATTCACCTTTGCCATGATGAGTATGCTGGTGCTAGAGGGGACACCCTCCACTCGTAGAGAAAGAGAAGACGCCGGTGAACCCAATGAATCAGCTATGGCATACCTAAGCGCATCTAAAACATCTCTTGTGTAATTCAATGGAGCAGGGGGCATATAGTCTGTTTTCCCCTCAAGTACTACTCCGATATTTGTATTGACGATAGGGATAAACTCACGCTCAGTGCCAAGCATGGTGACTTTGAGATCGCTTGTTTCAACGTGGCGAGATACTATAGATTCTATTTCTTTGAGTATGCTGCTATCGGATAGCATAGACCCAAAAGCAACCAAGTGGCTTTCTTCCTCCGAGTTCAACCCCAAAAAGATGCGAGCATGTTGATCGTTGCCGGAGACGGGAAGTATCGCGAAGGTAACAGAAAAATTTCCTGAGAGATCTGGTCCGAGGTTGGCAGCGACGAGAAACTGCAGGGCCACGTAAAGATGTAGCTCTGCACTTTGCACCTGTAGTAGAGTTGCAGAAGAATCTTCCGCTCCCGCTGTCCACGAAAGGGAGAGAACGACTCGCCCAGAGTTCACAACCTCCCTGACGGTGTTGGAATCCACACTAGACAATTTAAAGCGAAGTCTGGGAGGATGCCATGTTCCCTCTGGGGCTGCGAATGAATAAGATGCGTTTGGAGTGCCCCCTGTGGTGATATTTTCATCGCTGTATTCTAGTTCTGGCCTTGACCTTTCCCAAACGCAACGTCCCACAGAATGCCTTGTCTCCCACATGATTGAATCGCAAACATCTCTTTCAACCCCATAGGTACAGCACGGCGACGTGATAATCGTCGTTGACGATATGGTTAGACACTGGCAACCGTTTCGACGAATTCTGGGCATTTTTTCAATTAGTAGGGCACTTCGCCTCCTACGATCACTCCCTTGAGCCTTTGAAGCAGTATTGACAGCATTGCCGAGGAGTGATACAGAAATTGTATCTCCCGGGCCAAGATTAAGCGCGAGCGCAAGGGCAGCTTTAAGCTTTTCGAGATCATCTCTTGTAAGTGTGGTATCTCTATCACTTCCTATTTTAAGCTCATTGTTTAAGACACCGGCAACCTCCTTGATTTCCACAAAAGTTCCAGCCCCACCAAGGGATTTTTGGATAGATTTTGCAAGCTCGAATTCCGTGACGGCACCATCTAGAACAACCTCGCCTGATGCAGCGTTTGTCGAGTCTCTTCCCAGATCACTTTTTGGAGCCACTTTGAGGCCACATGCGCATGCAACAATCTGTGTGTTTTCTTTGTTCCAGTGCGCTTCGCAGCCCGCCCCAGCGTTGGTGTCACAGCATGATCCGCCGCAAACAAGGCCATTTCTATCGACCACCTCAGGCGATGTCACTAAAAATGGGGCTTTACCGAGCTCGTACAATTTGCATGTGCTCTTTGTAGTCCCGAAGTTCCCCATATTCGTAATACACTTATCTTGAGAACGTTGTCTTTTGTCGACCCAATCCTTACCAACGCAGCTGTGGATCATAGTCTTCTCCTGATTCCAGACCGCATTACAATTAATGCCGAGACACTTGATCCCTCGTATATCGGTATCTACAGAATTGGAATTGGAATTTTTAATTTGCTGAAGCGCACAGCCCTCTGATTCAGAGCCGCAAACTAGTGATGTAATTCGTGCGTCAAAATAAAGTGACTGTTTGTACTTGATGCGAATCTGCAAGTCATTAAGCCCATCGCCCCATGCGCCGAGGACAAAACGGAACGTGTTGCTAGATGGAGTGTCGGCCTTTTCAACGAGATACCCATTGAAGTACACTGACGGAGCTGAGTTCGTAACGATATCGATGTAGATATTGAGAGTGTTGGGAGATATCTTGAGAGTAGTCGTAAATATTGGTTCGTGAGACCCCGTTAAAGGAAAATCTCCCCCAAATGATAGGTCTACATTATAATCGGCGAAACCGCTAACAACGCCTCCCGGAGACCCAAATGGCCCCTGCGCATCGAGCATCAGAAGCTCAGGGTCTTCCCACTCGAGAGCCGAACCGAAGCCATCGTCTATTTTCTCGTCACGGTATATACCCCAGTTGTCGCCATACGGCTTTGTTATGCGAAGCTCTTTCCCGGCAGCGCAGGCAACGATAACGATGGTGATATCTTTTTCTGCGAACATATCCTCTTCGTAAGGCGCAACACCACCGTTACCCTGATCGTTTACCTCAATAGTGACAATAGTTTTCCCGTTGTCCACAGATGCTCTATCTTCGTTGGGAACGTACTGAATGGATTTGAGCATCTCGTTTACTTCTTTCAGGGAAGCATCAAGTAGAATAGTGGATTTCCAGCCATCATCACCAAGTCTATTCTTTGTAACTTTCGCACTGGAAAATGTATTTGTCAAGGAAAGGAGCCCGTGTTCGGCATTCAGAGTCACCCTGTATCCTTTATTCACACACCCTATAAGAGATGGTCGACAGAGTTCTTCATCGACAACATCAGATACCATAACTGTTAATCGAGAAGATCCCCCGCTTAAAATAGTGAGAGGCTGAGCATCGACGTAGATTGACGGCGGCGTATTTTTTGGCCAAACATAGAACTCAAAATCAAAACTCGAAGTTGCAGGATCAGTTGTATCTGATGGGCGATTCAGCACTTCGATGACTAGAGACTCTTCACCGGAATCAGATGACTCGTAGGCTAGGTTCCCAAGAATCTTGTTTATTTCGTCATAATTGCCCTGAACGCTCAAAACGCTCTCAGCATCTTCTCTTTTGGTGGCCCCCTGAATCAATAAGAATTCCGAACTGGCGAGATCACCACTGTAATACACGGTGCCTCTCTTTAAGGTCATTGAAACTTCGTAACTCCCGCAGTCCTGTGCCAAAATGTTGCCAAAGATATCTGGATCACTGAGAGAAAATCGCAGCCCTCTTTGGTATAGCTCGTCAACGTAAAACTTATCTTTGTGTTCTTGACTCCCACTGAGAGGGTTTTTTGAACTATCAAAGCATGACAAACAAGCTACTTCTGCGGGGTCGTTGACAGCCCCAATACCAACAGTGAGCTCCTTTTTCTCGACCATGACAGCTGTATAAGGGAAATCTCCTGTCCTACCGTTATCACTGACTTCGGCCAAAAAGTGGAGGGTCCCGTGGAAGTTCTGTGGCGGCTTTATACGCACCTCTCCGAGAGCCCCGTTCACTACTTCCAACCTGCCGAAAATATCCAGAGAGCCATCATCTTTGGACCTGCATGCAGATCCACAGGTTGAAGATGCTTCCAGCTTCATTCCAGCACCAGTCTCCCTCAAAGACAGCTTGACAGTGTAATCACCGCCTTCACCAGTAGGAAAATCTGGGTCAGATACGCGCAGGCCCGTCAAAACAGAGATTTTGTCTTCCTCTCCCCTCGCATTGATATTAGCATGCAACGAAGGGGGGTCGTTCGACTGTTTCACAGAAACAGAAAAGCCGAGAGAAGTGCTCGATGACTTTCTTGACAAAGGTGATGTGTAGATGAGTGTGGCCTCTAATTTCAATTTTCCGACAAACTCTTCGCGAATCATTATTCTTGCCTGTCCTGTAGGTAATTGAGAAGCTGCGACGGCATTAAGTGGATGATTTGCATCACCCCCCAAAGATGCCGAGGGATCTTTTAAATTTAGACCACCGCCACACACGCAGCAGGCATGTGAAGCACGAATGTCCTCAGCTACTGTGGAGGAACCAAGGTCAGGTGAAGCGGCAGACGATTTTCCTTGGGTGCAAAACCCTTGAGTCTCATATTCATCACAGTCACGGCCCGCTCCATCACGCCATTCTGCTGGGAAGTCAAAGCAGCTTCTGTCATCGGGCCTGAAAATTTCTATAGAATCTCCATCAAATATCCACGATGACCCATCAAAGCGAGATTCCGGAATCGCCACATTCTTTGGATGAACCTGCTGCCCAGCACCCAGTGATATGGCCACTGACACCTCCACCCCTTCAATTTTGTCAAACGGCCCGATGTTGAGGGGTACATAATACCCCTCAAAACCCTCTGAATCTGAAACATCAAAAATCGGAGGATCCCGTGGTTTACTTCCACCGCCGATGGGGGGGCGCCCAGGCACGGGGGGCTCCACAGGGATACCACAGGCAACCATGAGTGGCACTGCTCGATGAGTGGTGATGGGGCTCTGTAAATTTGCTTCATCTGTTGGAGACAAGGTGGAATTTTGAATTTCGCCGTCAAAAAGATCGAATTGAAGGTACTCTTCGTGTTTTCCACATCCAGACTTCGGGCACCTCCCAGACTTCAGCACCGCACTGTTAAGAATATGGTTAAGAGCAAGAGGAGCTCCATACAAGTGATGAATAGTTACTGTTTTACTGTTACCTCGCCTCAGAAGGCGCCACTTTCCCACCGCATCAACTTTTGACCGCCTATAGGTGATTGCACCATCAATGGTGTGGTCTCTTTCATCTGCAAATTCTAGGGAGGATGAGAGGCGATTCGAACCAAACGCGAGCTCAATTGAATGTCTGTCTCCTACTGCAACCGTGACGAGCACGCCCTTACTATCAAAGCCATCACGTACATCGAGAAGAATATTCCATAGGTTGGTGTTTGAGTTCTCGTAGACGGCAATGCTGTTCGGAGTAACCATCAGAGCTTGATCACGACTTCCTTCAACGTAAATTGGAACCCGGACTGTTCTAAAACCTAGATACCCTGTGGCAGGACTTGATGATGCGTGGATAGCTATTTCCAACGAAGTGTTACCCGAGAAGTCGCGCAAAGGAATCGAAGTGAGACCACCCCTTAGCGCCCCAACGATATTTGCACGTGGGCCATAAATCCATAATTGAGACTCCCCCGAAAGCTCTCGGATTTCCTCTGGGAGAGCATATCGACGGTTGAATGAAGAGGTCACAGAGGGAAATTTTTCGAGGTCAAGGTAAAGGGCTAGTCCAGAGCATTTTACAGAAATATAGAGATAATCTGCATCATCTGTAACGTGGAGCTCGAGGGGGATTTTGGAAAGGGTAGAAAAGGCAACAGGTGCCGCATAATTTTCTTCGACAATATTGAGATATGGTAGGCTAATATTTGCTTCGAATTTTGGACTTGTGCATGTTTGAGCATCTGAAAACACAAAGATTTTCGACTCAACAGACCCCATCTTCACTGTCGCCTGACCCATACACCTCAAAGAAGTGCTTTGACGACATTTTTCCGCAGAAGACGCATTATTTTCTGGAAGTGCATCAAGGAGCATGTCAATGTCTGTAGTGTTCTCGCTGGATATCCAATTGTAAAAGGCCGTCTCATTGGTCGAGTTGATCGCTCTGTAGAATTCTGATTTTAACTCTTTCATGAATTCTTCCCCTACTTCTTCAGTACCATTGGCTGCCGCACAGGTGTTTACTGTTGGCTCAAGATGAATGCGCAGGCGCCCCATGATATTTTGAAAACAAGTTGCATCGTTGTCTTGACATTTGAAGGCTAACATCGAAGTTGAAGATTCTGAATCCATATAAGAAGAATCTATGTCCAGATCTACCGCTTCACGTACATACCAGAGTCTTCCTCCAATAACGCTCACTTCAAATTCGTACGCACTTCGCGAAGCGGGGGACACAAGATTTAGTGAATATTTTGAGAGAGCTGGCGATTCCCGGGTTCCTTCGAGTTGTGCTGGAAACTCAAGGGGCTGCGTAGAAGACAAAAAAATGGGCCCATCGTGAACTATTGAAAATTTGCCAGTATCGATACTAGACTGGACTGAGGCACTGGGTACGTCAATCAAAATAGAACCCACAACCCTCCGCCTATTTGAACCCTCAAGATCACCCCAAGGGAGCTCGAGCGTCTGAAGAGGAGAAGGCAAGGGGCTGGCCGGTTCTTCCGAAAACATATCGTGAACCTCGATGACGAGAGAAAGGTCCGGTGTGGATGATGTCGCACTGATGGATACGACAGAAATGCCGCCCGAAAATGCCTTATTTATCCCCTGCTCTGTTCCGATGAACGATATCCGAGATCTCCCGTTGGCGTTGCATGGGGCCATCGCATGGACCCCAGAACCTATTTCCATGAAGGATGGCATATCGATAAAAGCGTCGACGAAAGTAACAGTTGCGGAATCCATGAGGTAAATATCGGCAGCATCATTAAGAATCTTCGCCTTGACAAGGTAAAGGTGCTCAGTATCTTGGGCGGCTGATGCAATCGGAGAATAAATTAGGGAGCTTATCTCAGCAACAAAAGTCGCCGAGTTTGAAAGGGGACTACTCCAACGTCGCGCCATCATCTCGTCAGGCCTCCCTTCGATAGATGGACTTGCGGCTTCCGATGGCAGTTGGCTCAGCAGAGACACCCCAAGAGAAGCGGCAACTGTGCCCCGCTCTCCGGGACGAGAAACTTCCGTCGTAGATGCTACAACGGTGAAGTAATAGTCACCGCGATCGCCACTTTTTGGGACCAGGGCTAGTCCCTTCTCGAGATCATCTTCGGATAACGCAGACGCCCTTTCTTCATCCACAACTTCTCCCCCGAGAGTTAATTTCCAGCCCTCCGGAAGGCGCAATTTGTTGCAACCACACAAAGGAACGAGACGCCGAGTCTGCAACACATCCTTTGCATCGTCCTGCCTGGGCTCGAGCCCGCATGTGCCCTCCACTTTGGCTTCATCATCACCTCGATCATCACGGCAGGCATCGGATTGTAACAGATCTACATTTCCGGTGGATCCCATATTTTGCTCTGAAAATACACAAGGCCACACCTTCATTCTCGACTGAATCCTACGAACCAGGAAGGAAATTGCTGTTGTTGGGCCCGTCAAGCGTTTCCAGGGCGTGTTGTGAAAACCCTCACTGCATTGACACGAACCCTCAAGAGGCTTTTCTGATGACGTTGGCACAAACTTACCTTTCCCACAGAAAGGCTTTGGGAGAGTCGCCCACTTTTTATCACGGGCATCTACATCAACAATTGTAGGACATTTGAGGCCTAAGAATCCGCCGCACTTTTTCCTCATCGGGATATCGTTGTACTCTTTCTCGCTTATATCACAACTGGGCCAGGAGGCCTCGGCCACACCCTTGCCGCAGGCACAGACATATCCCCCAGGGGCGTCCACACATCTGTATTTAGGTCCACCGGGACAAGGATTACTCGCGCACTCATCGACATCAATTTCGCACTTTTCTCCTGTAAACCCCGGGGGGCAGAGACAGGTTTGAGACCACTCTTTCGCTACTCCACAGAGAACCGGACAAAGCTTCTTGTACGCCTCATCTTTGATGCATCTATGTTTATCAAAACACGCAAGTTCATCGTCAGCATCGCAAACTGGAAGATCCACCATCACGGGTTTCTCAAGTTCTACGCAAGTTCCGACACTTTCAAAACTACATCCTACGCGGACTTCTGCGGGGCTATCGCAGGGCGGGCACTCAACGCAGGTATCTGGAAAATGTGTGAAAGCGTCAGGAAGGAAAGACAAAAATGGGGAAGAGGAGGGTTTTACTTTTACACGTACAATTGTTGACCGAGTTTTTGCAGTTCCCTACACGGTAATATCCCTCTTCACAGGCTACATTATCACAAATCTCGCACCGCCCTGCCTTGCTCCCTCTGCAGTCCTGCCTGTACTGACCGGAAGGGCAGGAAGGACATTCACTGCACACCCCTGCACTACTACCAAAACAGCCGACTCGATAGTGGCCCTTGGGGCATTCTTCACAAATGAAGCACTGGAAATTGTTTCGCGAG
>JACLAD010004828.1_pt1 | contig 13408 bp, 13 predicted proteins | sample 8027901 | NCBI WGS metagenome assembly JACLAD01 (sample SAMN15725071, study PRJNA655200) | protist metagenome | isolation source: fluorescence activated cell sorting (FACS) single amplified genomes of... | place: Spain: Blaines Bay Microbial Observatory, Mediterranean Sea | collected 2016-07-05
GGTAGGGTGGGTAGGGTAGGTAGGGTAGGTAGGGTAGGTAGGTAGGTGGTAGGTTATGTAGGGTAGGTGGTAGGGTAGGTATGATAGGTGGTAAGGTAGGTATATGACAAGACATGTAGGTAGGGTAGGCACATGTAAAGAAAACATTAATGGACAACAAATGGAAAGTAAATGGAAAGTAAATGGAGAGTAAATGGAAAGTCGGCCTCGGCCGAAACCAGTAACCTACGGAAGTGATAGGTAGTAGTAAGTGATAGGTAGTAGTTAGTAGTAAGTTGTAGTAGTTATTAGTAAGTAGGAGTAGTTAGTAGCAAGTAATACTAAGTAGAAGGAGTAGTAGCATATAGTAGTCAGTATGCATACATATTGGTAAGTAGTCAGTGCAAGTAAATCATAGAAACATTCGAAGCGAGAGAGTGGGAGTGGAAGGATGAGATGGACACATTAAAGGTTTCCTAAGGATGTGCTGGAGCTGGATAGGACAGCATCAGAGGGACATAACGAGGGGAAAGGAATGGAAATGTTCAAGGGGATGGGGTGTGGAGGGTACGCATTAAAGGCTTCGGAAGGGCGAGCTGGGAGTGAGGATGAGAGAATGATGGGAGACATTTGAGAATATGACATAGCATATACTCAATGTAAAATATTTTTAATGTATACTGCACGATCACGTGCAGACGTGAAAGCTCAAGTATGTGATCCATTCCACCAGTTGGGCTGGCATTCATTTCTGCCATATGGTCACACACTGCTGGGGGGTTGGAGGGATATGTTGGGGCGGAGAAGTTATTTGCTAAGCATTGTGAAGCAAGGCCAGGATAATAATCCATGCATGTTTGGTTGAAAGGCCCAAGAACAATTGCATGGGTGTTGGGCCGTCCCTGCGCAGACCTCCAGGAGACAGACGCGCCTCCCCTGCCATGTATAGGACAAGGGACGGCCCGCTTGAGTACTTGCTCCCAGCTCAACCCAGGAGCGGACCCCCCCAGTTGGACAGGATCTGCCACTTGGGGTCCTAAAGGTCACACCCACTAGCCTTGCCGTCGTGGTCCTGTGAAAGCATCGTCTTACAACGGGCGCACTTACTCTGCAACGTTTTAGCTATAAGAGGATCGCCTTCCGGCGTAGAGGGCCGCTTCCCACTCTTCGGTGAGGAGCAGCTGGGGGCGCAGCCCATTCATGTCGCGAAGCCATGACACAGTGTCGTGCGCCTCTGGGGGCGCGATTAGCCGCATGTGTCCTGTACTAATGAGGACGTGTGCAACTTTAGGATGGCGGCCGGGCGCAGCCCCAACCACAGTATCCACGGTCAGCTCTCCACCAGGTGACGCCTTCCAAACGTACAGGTGCAGCGGCTCAAGCTCTCTCAGTGGGAACGCTGACAAGGAGTGGAAGTCCTTCTCATGATCGGCATGCAGTAGGTCATGACAGAACATGGGTAGATCGCTTTCCGTTTGGGTGACCCACGGACCGCAGTCACGCATTCTGCTTCCATAGCGGCTGTCAAACTGATCCATCTTCAACTGCAAGGCCAAGGTTGTAATCTCGCCAGTTGGGGGGGGTCCGCCGTGGCATGCCCACAGAACTCCTGCCGCGACGGCCTTGAGTCGGCATTGTCGGACTTCCACGTATTCCATTGTGCCAGAGTGACGCGCCCCACGGTTGGAAGTCAGCAGCGTAGCGGCCTCGGTGGGGCTAGGCAATTTATCCCCACAGTCCAAGACACGGCATCGGACTCCATGGGGTTCCAGAAACGCCATGCCTGGATATCCCCTACTCCAGTCTGCGGGCGGGCTATTCCACCTTTGGGCCTCAGCGACCTTGGAGGCCATCTCGACCAACTCACTGTCTCCTCCTTCATGTGCGTCCATGACCACTTGCCGCCATGTCACCGGCTTGTCAGCCAATTGAGAGTCAGCCAATCGGGTGTAAACATAGGCACGCAGAGGCAGAGCCGCGCCTTTGACCGCAGGCACCCTGGAGACTCGACCAGTGCTTGGAGACATTCGTGCCTCTTAGTTGTCACGGGATCCGTCGGGCGGTCTGCTGCATCTGGAGCGGGCCCACTGCGGTCACTACACCAAATGGGATGGGGATCCGTCACTCAATCTTGCAAGACCGCCTCCTTCTCAGTGCAGTCAAAGCACGCATATTCTTCAGGGGGCGTCCATGCCGGGTTTCCCCTTGCAACTTTTGCTGCACTTTCTCCCTGACCTAGTTCTGCTCGCCCTTACCCAGCCACGGGGCCCGTCCCATCCGTGGGACCTGTAGCTGGAGCTGCCTCGCCACTCCCAGCTTTGCGGGGTGGCTTCTTAGGAGAGCGGGTGGGCTTCTCACTTCGTTTTTCCACTTGGTCCCTTTCATTCTCGCTGCGAAGGTGGGTGACCAACGTTTTGATTTGTTTATCCGTCACAGGGGTTTTTCCCTTCACCCCTCCCCTCACTGCGAGGGCCATGCGTACTGCCCAATGCACGCGTTCAGTCTTCAGCGGCCTGTGTGAGTGACGGCATTCCAATGCGGTTCGCGTACATCCCCTGTGCGTGGCCGCATCCCAACAGAACTTCTTCTTGCTCTGCGGGTCAGCTGGGCAATTATCTCTGCCTGCTTCTCAGCGTCAGTCAGAACCGGGTCCTTGACTGGGTATTTCGTGTTGACCTTGCCGACCTTATCCTCGTCCTTATCGTCTGATGCGGGCCTTTCATCTTCTGTATGGCCCCTATCGGGGCGTTCCCCATCTGCAATCCCACCCGATTTCTTTCCACGGCCCTGCTTGTGTTCCGTCTCCCAGCATACATTGGAAGCAAGCCGACCAAGTCTGGCCAAAATTACGATATGCCAGTAGCTGTCACGTTCTCCGGAAGCTCATGTATTGGGCAGTTGTAGCACAGCCCCACCTGTCTTCTGGGCGTCAATGCCGCGGATATAAAATCGTCCTTGGTAACGACCTCCTTTCCAATGCGCTTGAGAAGCAGACTTGCCGTCTGCTTGATTTCTACGCAATAATTCCACAGCATTTCTTCAAACGCATCTCGTATGAAGACGAAATTGTAGTGTTTGTCATCAGACTGGTACAGAGACGTCAGACCCGCCACAAATTGCTTTATCGGGTCTCGGTATTGCTCCCCGTACGCCTGGCACCAATAGTGGATTACGTTGTGCACCTGCTGCTGCCATACAAGGAACCCAACCACTGGCTTGGGCTTGGTCTTGAGTTTAAAATTGGCCCCTACCTGACGTTTGTCAAAAGTCTCTGCCCTGCACGTTGGGAAGTCCCCTGCCGTGAGGTGAAAAGATGGTACGTCAGCCCCCGCTTTGCCCCACCAATTCAAAGCAGCTATCCCATAGATATGTCGGTTGAGGGGCAGGCAGCACAGCTGCATCTGTCTTAGAAACCCAGTAGAGTATGCCGTCATAGTCACAGTGCGCCTGGCTTTTGCCAGTCCCTTACCCACTTCCCCGGGCCACAGGTTGACTGGCACTTTGTTGAGCATCCTTGCCGTAAGCACTGCGAGTTCATCGTGTTTGGATATTGACGCCAAAGTCCCTTTGGCTGCCGCATGTTCCGCCTCCTTGAACTTGTGGCCCTCTGCCAGGATGTAAGCAATATCTTTCAAGGATTGTCCCAAAGCATCAATGCCCGGTTCCGCTCCGGCCCCCACTCGATCCGAGAACGTTGACATTGGGCGTCCTCGAAACAAGTCTTCTTGGGTACCTCCCGGTAACACAAACGAGCCCAAGGATAAAGCACCTCCTATGGGCGCAGGAAGGCCTGGCGGGGTTTCAAACATGTGCCTCCCCCAAGACAGCACCTGAGGGGACCTTTGGGGCCCTTAGTGCGACCCCTTCCCCAGACTCGGGGAAGGGCGGTACCGTTCCCCCACTAAACCTTAAGCCGGTCAGCTCCCAGCTATAGGTGCGCAAGGGTTATCCTTTTGCCCCTTGGGGGACTCCCAGTTGGGGCATGGAGGCGTGCTTCCCCCTCGAAGGGCACTAACCCTAGCCGTTGGGGTGGGGGATTGTTTCCTTACCCTACTCCCTTCTGCCCGGGCTGTCCTCGGCTCTCCCTGTTCGTCATCTGAGCGGGCACGAACCTGACCCTCCGAGGTCCCAGTCCAGGAGGTCAAAATCCCTAAGTGACCTGACCAAGCGGCCTACCGCGGCCTGCGCCCGTCCATCGCCAGGGTTAACTCGGAGTTCTTCCTCCAGCACCCCAGCGATTGATTTGCAGACTTGCAGACTTCACATAGGTCGTCCCCTCCCTGTCGATTCATCGCCGCTTCCACTGCCTCGATAGGGTGGAGGTCACCTTTGTGATATTCCTCCATGAACAGCTGAACGAGCTGCAGGTCTTTGGCCCCGGAGCATTCACGCTCTTTACGTTTTTCTTCTTCTTCTTCTTCCGCAAGTTGGGCTAGGAGCTGAGATGTAACAGGGGTACCCCACTTGATGCCCGAGTCCCTTCCCGGATCGTCCAGCCACGGAGTGCGGGGAGTGGCCAGGTGCATGCCTGGAGGAAGTTTCCAGGTGAAGTGCTCCGTAAGGTGATCATGGAAAGCTTGTTGGATCCACACACCCGCCCGTCCAGGCCGTAACCCTCCTGGCCGAAATCCAATGTTCCGTTAATGAGCAGCAGTGGAGCCCCCTTGAGCTATCCCAGGTAATCGGACGCAAGGGGCAGGTACTCGCGCACCTGCAGATCCAACCCTAGTCTAGGGATATGCACGCCCCTCCACTGACCGTCGTCCGTGTCCGGCTTAAGGTCCGCACGGAATCTAGCCCTGCGCTGGTAATCCCGCCTGTCTTCTGAGTCACCTGCTCGCTGTAACTTAATGGCTACATGGCAGCCTGGATGAGGGGCAACTGGGCTTGCCCGTCTCCCGGGTTCTGCTCCTGCTGCCACCGCCTCACCTCCGAGCTCGATTACTTCGGCATGTCCCCTACATAGTTTTATGCCTGACCTCACCTCCCAGCCTTTGCGCCTACATCCTTCTTTAGCACACTTGAGGATGAGGCGATCACAAGTATAAACCTGGGTGTGGTACTTGCACAGACGCACCAAACCTTCTTCTTCGTTCTCCAACAAGCTCCCGGTGGTGTAAGCGTCCTCGTCCAGCATCCTCAGGCCCTTACTACAAGCTCGGTCACAGCAGCGCGCCAGGGAGAGCGTACATACCCGCTTGTTGTCATCCTGGTAGCATACGAGATGGGCTTGACATTTGGGTTCATCTGGTTCCGATTCCGTTTCAGAAAGCCTACCTCCAACCAAGAGGTCCACGGACTTGGCTGAGGACCGACGCTTTCCACATCTACATAGGCAGCAGCCACAGCCCCAACAACCATTGAGTCCGAGAGAACAGAGTCTCAAGCATGCACATGCCACCCACCAGTGGCGGCGGGGGTAGTAGTCCATGGGATCCCAAACCGTATCAACTGGTACCGTTGCATAGGCTCCCGAATGCGCGGCGCATTCTTTGTCGTCCGCGCACCCGTCACACCGACATAAGTGAATCTGCTTCGCATCCGCTTTTTCCAGCTTACCAGGAAGCCTCTTGGAGGTGCAGCTAATCACTTTTTCATATTCGATGTACATTCCCCGTGTCCGCACAACGGGGGCCGCTCCATCGGACTGTGACAAACGCGCCACATGCCCCTGGATGCGCACCACCACATGAGGTCGGACACCTTTTTTCCCACCTACCCATGCTTTAACTTTGTCATAATAATCATTGTCAACGCCACGGTCCCCAGCGGGACCCCGCAATTCTTTGCGTATGTGTTTACGCCGACAATAGCAGCAGCGTTTACTCAGAAAGCCCATCATTAATACGACGGGGGTAACAAGCAGCTGTTAGCTTTGGGCCAAGGCTAAAGCGCCCTGGCCCGCGTAAGAGCAACCCATAGCCTCCGCCAAGCAAGTGCACACACTTGCTACAAGAATGCCGTATCGCCCAAAGAGGGGGCCTGTTGCGCCTCCCACCATCCCTCCGCTGGCCGACAGGGACGCACCCAAGGCGCCTAAGGTATCGAGAACCCAAGACCACCCATGCACAAAAAGCGGTCCGGCTAGCCCAAAGAAGGCTGTCCATGTCCATCGAGGACTAGGTGCTTCCGGGACAGACGCGCCACTAGCACCAGCAGCATCCGCAGCTGCCCCGCCGGTAGTGTCACCGGCGTATGTCTCTGCTTCCGCAATAATATTTTCCATTGTCTTGTGAGCAGGTATCGCCGCGGCAGTACCCACATCGAGATTGCTTGGCCATTGCCAGATCCGCCAGACAAGCAAAACTACTACTACAAAACATAGCATCTGTGGCTTCGCCCTCCAGCAAAAGCAATGGAAACCAAGCTTCAGTAAGGTTTCAAAGACCCCCATGTTGCATAGAGCCCCAAATCAAAGGGGGCACCCCCAAATATTCAATGTGCGAAGAAATTGGCGATATTGCTTTTCCATTTGATCAGGTCTACCCTTTGGCATCTGTGTTGCAGAGCGGTGCTTTTCTTTAGAATACGTTTTTGGTTGCTTTGCAGGGCCATGTTGACTGCTCGCCTGCCCCGGGACTTAGATGCATATTCACTTGCTGCGGGTTTTGTTAATCCAGTTTTCATAAAGTGCCTATGACCGCTCTAGTAATTGATGCCTGGTGGACTTGTCTTTCTATTCCGGTGCGGCCCTACGGGGTGTTGGTTATGGTTGGGATTGATTTACTCGATGGCACAGCCTTCATCACGAGAACAGAACATTCCGCAACAATTCTGCACATGGTTTGAACAAACATGAATCTACCACCAAAACGCTTATTTAGGCTAACTCGTCTCGCAAGAGGCTTCCACAGTTGATGTCCCAAGCTCTGCGTGCCGTATATAGACCATGTGTTGGCCATAAGTGGCCATGCAGTTTCATATTGTATTTTTGGTTCCGTCATGTTTTGGAAAAGGACGGGGACTGGGGAACAGACGTTTTCCAAGACCCCTTTTGAGTATCTCTGGGTGGGGCTTGCCTGGGGATTAGCCTAGGGAATATGATATACTAGGGAATAGGTTGTAGGGATTTTAGTCCGTGAAAGTTGATGAAATGGTGGGATGAGGGGAAGGATGGGACGGGATGGGTGGGGCGGCGTGGGACAGATGGGACAGGCGGGTCGGATAGCGAAAGTATCGAGGCGCACCAATTTCAGCAACTTTATGCAGTGTCAGGGACCCTTCCTCCCATAGCCAATCCCCGTCTTGAATTAGTAAATATATTTCATGCACCGAAATTGGCGGGGCCCATGCCAAAAGAAATGGCCAACGGTGGCCTGATTCGTTTTTTTGGGTTTACTCAGATGGAGCAGATTGACGGGACCATTCCGCGCGAACTTGCAAAGAACAGCTTCTGTGGTTTCTTCTTTGTGTCTGAGAACCCTTCCATGACAGGGCCATTGACGAAGGATATTGGATTACTAGAAAACGTCCTTCTTTTGTGGGTTCATAATCTTAATCTCCGTGGCAGCTTCCCAAGATCAGTAGCAAACATGAGTAAACTGAGTGTTGTGTACTGTTTCAGTGCCGGGTTTGAAGGAAGGATCCATTCGGAATTGTTCCGACTTCCGGTAGGTGCGTTTGCAGTGTATGAAAATTCATTGGAGGGTCAGTTGCCGAGCGAAATTGGCTCGTCCAGTCTTACAGTATTTCTAACTCAAACCAACTGGTTTGCTGGAGAAATGCCGACTGAGTACACTAAGCTGGGTATAGATACCATTTCCATATACTCCAATCGATTCACAGGTAGTTTTCCTTCGGGGATTACAAACATGACGCGGGTCTCCAAGATCCAGCTTTACAACAACGAGTTCAGAGGAGCCCTGCCTGACATCTCAAAAATGTTAAGAGTGACTGGAACATTTGTTCAATCGAATCGGTTAACAGGCATGGGATCCGTGCCAGATATTTGCATAAAAGCAGTGCAGCAGGTAATGGACGCTTCAGACAATGATTTTCGTATTTTTCCTGCTGCCTGGAGCCAACTTGGGATCGTCAGGAGCATGGACCTCGCACTTAACAGCATATCATCTTTTCCAGTGGCCGGTCTCATGCCGCGAGGTACTTATTATATAGCCCCTGGTTCCATGGTTGGTACACTTGAGATCTTAGCTGGAGATTTTCCGAATGTGAAGGTGATGGCTCCATATTATGATTGGCCATCACTTATCAGCCTTCAGATCTCAAAAAACCCGCTGGGGACTGCCACAGATGCTCGCGATTTCCTATATGCCTTGGCTTACCACTCGAGGCTTGGCCAAATAGATGCCAATGAATGCAAGCTGTATGCTGACATTCCATATGAACCACTTCCAGGTTCTTAGATTGCATTTCATGGAACCTTTTTTTGGCATTATGAGTCTAGCTTTTTCTGTGTTTAACGTGTTTTAACGCACCATTTCTTGGATTTAAAGTGTTTTAACGTACCATGCCTTCTAGATTTAACGTGTTTTAACATACCAGTTCACAGATTTGACATATGTTAACGCCCTTTTAACATACTGGGATTGGTACAGGTGCTGGTACTGGTATTGGTACTGGTATCGGTACTGGTCTGGTACTGGTAGTGGTACTGGCATTGACACTGATACTGGTATTGGTATTGGTGCTGGTACTGGTAATTGTACTGGTAGCCGTATTCGTACTGGTACTGGTAGAGGTACCGATACTGGTACTGGTACTGGTACTGGTAGTGATGCTGGTACTGATACTGGTATCTGTTGTTGACGTTTTTCCATGTACAATTTCTTGGATTTAACGTGTTTTAACGTAGCATGCTCCATAAATTTAACATATTTTAACATACCAGCTCACAGATTAACGTATTTTAACGTATTTTAGCATATTATTTCAATATATTTTAGTGTATTTGACCGTACTTTAATGTCCTTTTAGTGTATTTTAACCTACTCCCCCGTCCATTTTTTGGGGGCTTCCAATTTGTTTGCGATAATGTACCTGCCATGCAGGTTCTCAGGACACAAAATTGCTGAACTAGCTTGACTTGCTGCCCGAGCTCGAGACGCTGTTTGCCTCCGATTCCTCTTCTCCTGTCATTTCATGAATGTATCAATGGGTTGTCAGCATGTTGAAAATCCTTTGCCTGTCAAAGAAGTTGTTGGCATGCCAGTAATGGTTAGCACGAGGAAAACATTCAACATTCACAGGATATTCAGCATGCTGAGGGTGCTCAGCATGCTGCGAACATGCAGCATGTTGAGGATATTCAGCAGGCCGAAGGTGTTCAACATAATGAACATATTCCGCGAATGACATTGTCAGCATGTTGGGCATATGCAGCACGTTGAGGATATGCGGCAAGTTGAGAATACGGAGCAAGTTCAGAAATCGGGGCGGGCACCACGGAAAAACTGATTGGTGCCATTTTGGCGATGATCTGAGAACTTGCGTAGATGACTTTTGATCGCCCCCGTCGATCCAGTATGGGTCCTGGGCCCTGAAATGGGCCAAGCTGGGTCGTTTTTTCTTGTTCTTTTTCGACAGTCGGTCTGGGGCTTTGGGGGAGTGATATTTGGACGTTGGAAATTGGTTTGGGATGGGTCCTGGGCCCTGAATTTGAGAAAATTGGACCAAACAAGTGAAATCATGAGACTGCACACCCACAGTGTTAGTCCCACCTGCCATCACTGGATATTCAACTGTGGGTGTGCTGAGGTCCCGCGCGAAGCACCGCAAAGAGTATGACCGGGAAGGATGAGATTGCAAATTGCAAAAAATGCTCCCATCCCAGCCAGCGCCGAAACTGTCTCTCGCGCCGCGCCTGCGGCACAGCTGCGGCACGGCCGTTCCGGCCGACACCAAAACTGTTTCTCGTGCCGCCCCTGCAGCACGGCTGCGGCACGGTCGTCCTGGCCGACGCTGAAACTGTCTCTCACGCCGCCCCTGCGGCATAACTGCGGCACGGCAATCCAAAACTGTCTCTCACACCGCCCCTGCGGCACAGCGGCGGCACGGCCATCCCGGCCGACACCGAAACTGTCTCCCACGCCGTGTCTGCGGCACAGCTGCGGCACGGCGGTCCCGGCCGACACCGAAACTGCCTCTCACGCCGCCCCTGCGGCACGGCTGCGGCACGCCCGTCCCAGCCGACACCGAAACTGACTCTCATCCGGGGCACGGCTGCGGCACGGCCGTCCCGGCCAACACCGAAACTGCCTCTCACGCCGCCCCGGCGGCACGGCTGTGGCACGTCCGTCCCAGCCGACACCGAAACTGTCTCTCACGCCGCCCCTGCGGCATGGCTGCGTCCCGGCCGTCCCGGCCGACACTGAAACTGCCTCTCACGCCGCCCCTGCGGCACGGCTGCGGCATGGCCACTTACAACTATATAAAGTGTACAAATATGTATTGCACAGCAGTGCCGGCCGCCGGACAAAACTGTCTCTCACCATCCTATGGCTGTCGTGGTGGTGGTTGTGGTGGTTGCGGTGGTGGTGGTCTCGCACACGAGAAACAAATCCTGCGCTTCGTGCGGGAAATGGAAAACAAGAAACACTGCGGAGGCTTGATTTTTCTCTAAACAAATACATTAAAAATATTGTATATGAAACCCTATGGGGCTCCATTTAAAGCCATTGAAAGGTTCATCCACTCCTTGGGCCGTTGGTGGAGAGCTCAGTCGTAGGCAAAGCCAATTGATTCAAAGTCCAAGGGCAGGATTCCTTGTATTGATTACACTAAACATGCAGGATAATCTTATTACAAAATTTAACTCGGCGACTGGAATATCCCTTGCTGAACTTAACTTGATGAGGAGTGCCTTGCAACCCCGCCTATCCCGCCTGTCTTTGCCTGTCCCGCCTGTTGGGTTAGATTGGGCTGGGTTAAGAGTTTTGTTGCTAGACTAAAGAAATTGATTGGTTTGAAGAGGAGCATTATATGTAATATACAGCCTGGTAGATACTAAATTAATATTTCGGTAATATTTATAGATGGCATATTTGGCGTAGGGGGCAGGAGGGTGTGGCTGGGTGTGTTTCGCGGCCCTGTCGATTTTGGTCCCAATTTTTTTTTCCCCAATTGTCCTAAATGGTTCCCCAATGGCCCATCAATGGCTCACAGTGGTCCCCCAATCATCCCCTAATGTTTCCTCAATGGCCCACCAATGTTACCCAGTGACTCCCCAATGGGTCCCAAACCTCCCCCTTCCCAATATTTCAAAACAAAATAAACATATAATAAACAAACAACAAAAGCGCAAACAAAATAATCTGTCCCTTGGGATTGAAACTGGTAGTTCGGTCTCGAAAAGTTAGTATGAATTGCCTAAACCGCGCCGCTTCAGCTCCAAACCCAAGCGTGTTATGTCTGAGATATGGAAACAAATGCAGATTCCATTTTTTGAGGTTGCCTTTTTTTGTTGTTATTGGCCCCCCCCCAACATCTAACAAAAATATCTGACACACCCAAAGTCATATTTTGGAAAGTCATGGCCAACAGCTTTGCAACTGGCAGCTCGGTTTTGAAAAGTTGGTATGCAAAGCCAAACTATCACTACCACTTCACCAAAACCAACTATATATATATATGTCCGAGTTACTGAAAAAACATGCAGATTCCATTTTTCAAGATGGGAGATTTTTGGCTGCCTGTCAAAATATATGAGCCATGCATAGGCCATATTTGGGCCGTATATAAGCTGAGAAGAGCCATGTATAGGCCCTATATGGATCAATAGAGGGTACACCAAGGGGGGGCGGGCTGCGGATGGGCGCCCCTCTTCTGTGTACCCTTTATTGACCTCTATATTGCCTATACATGGCTCAGCTCAGCTTATATATGGCCTATATATGGCCTATGCATGAGTTATATATGGCTTATATACAGCTTATATCGATCCAGCAATCAGTCCAGTGATGGCGATCAGTCCGTTGATTGGTCCGGCCATTGGTCCGGCGATCGGTCCAGCGACCAGTCCAGTGATTGGCCCAGCGATCGATCTGGCAATATTATATGTTCTTCTTATATATCTACATGTACACTGTATATATCAGGGTCTGACCTAAATGCTGTTCTGGTACTTTTTTTGATCGTTTCGTTTAGTCCTTTCGTTTTTCGGTTTGGGGCTGTTCACATGTCGATGTTTGCATAGACTCAGCAGGCCACGACCTACAGCTTCTGGCACTTCGTTTTGTTTTTGATGTGTTCGTAGTCCAGGGTGAATGTTTCGTTTTGTTCTGGTTCCGTTTTTGTTTGACAACGTTTTGGCATCTGTGTTTTGTTTTCGATGTCGTTTTCCCAGGATGTGGCAGCTCTGTGGTGTTGTCGTTTCGTTTCGACAATTCGTTTTGTTTTCGTTCATTTTTTTCTGTTTCGGAATTTCGATTTTGTTTAGAACGCGATGTAACCAAAAACATCGTTTAGGTCAGACCCTGTTGAAAGACTTTGAGGAAAGTGCTGCCGTTTATGGCCTTCGGATCCATTTGGGCAAGACCAAGGTCATGACATGGGATAGCTTATCCCGCGGCTGCTTTTCCATTAAGGTCGGGTTCAATGAGGTGCAGGTGTTGTCAGAATTTGTCGGAGAAAAGTATTTGGGGAGGATCGCGCTCGTCTTTTTCATGCTGTTGTGACCCCAGTGGTGCTGTATGGCTCGTCGGCCTGGGCCTTGACAAAGAAGATGAAAGATCAGTTGCAAACTACCAGACGAAGGATGTTAAGATGTTTTCCGTATTTATAGACGTCGCGCCCGTAGCATGGAGGGCGAGATGGAGACCTGGATTGAATATCTGCAGCGATCGGCACATGCTATCGATACATTGTCACGAGGGTACAGCTTGGCAGACTGGCCAACAGAACATCTTCGCAGGAAGTGGCGTCTTGCAGGCAGCCGCTTACGCGCTGATGACGAGAGATGGTCAAAGAGAGCTATAGCATGGACTCCGAATTCTGGATTTGGACGTTCCCAAGGGCGCCCTGTCAAATGATGGGCAGACGATCTTGAACAATTTGCAGGTGGAGCGCGGCAAGAGATTCCAGCTGATAAGGAATTATGGGACAGCTTGGAGGAAGGCTTTGCACAGGAGATTTAAAGTCTCTAGCTGCAGCATGGCTGAGCCGTCTTGTGAGGCCAATGTAAAGCGCGGATCCTGTGTTATGCAGGGGAGCGGGCATGATACCCCGACGCAGTTCCATCTTGGAGCAGGGGTTCCTCATGCACCTGGTCCACAACTGTATGGGCATAGGAGGAGAGAGAGACCAACAACATTGACAATCGCCCATCGGCCACTGGGCCGGGGGTCCCTCCTCCATGATAGTCTTCTTCTTCTTGTTCTTTTTCTTCTTCTCCTATTATATTGAAATTAAAATAAAGAAAAGTATATATGGCATTTATTTTTACTGGTAACCGACACTCTTAAAAGTTCCGGAA
>JACLAD010010912.1_pt1 | contig 13384 bp, 16 predicted proteins | sample 8027901 | NCBI WGS metagenome assembly JACLAD01 (sample SAMN15725071, study PRJNA655200) | protist metagenome | isolation source: fluorescence activated cell sorting (FACS) single amplified genomes of... | place: Spain: Blaines Bay Microbial Observatory, Mediterranean Sea | collected 2016-07-05
CACGATAGTGCCCGAGCACAATACTAAACTACTAAATTTATTGAAGGAAAAGGAACCACAAACATGTCAACTAAGCAACGTACATGATTCACATGATTTTGTCATTGAAAAAATGTTGCTCGATTCATTTTTTTCAAATGTTTTTATTAATTTATTCAGGATTAGAACGCCCAACGCGTCGCCACGGACGCAGAGATCGCAGGCCACAAAGTAGGGTACTAATCCGATCCGCAATATAACCTACCGGATCCGCAATATAAAATTGTCTGATCCGCAATATAACCCTTTTTGCTGCAATATATGTACACATAAATAATTAAGTCATCCGTGACATTTGATCTAAACCGTATATCGATGTTCATTGCAGGACCGATCTTCGCAAGCGATCGACGCATTCGCCCAGAGATCAAACCGCTCGGCCGTCACGCCAGCGAGGGAATCCGCCGTTTGGGATAAAAGCGGGGGATTCCTGCCATTCCTTGGAATTTGTGCGTGATATGCTGGTATATCTCGGTGAAGGATAGTTTATGATTGGTGAGCAAATACGTTTTTTTGCCGAAACGAAAAATAAGCCAAAGATGAATGATATTTTCAAGTATCATACGCAATGAGCCGTTTGTAATAAGCAGACAGGCGCGGTGGCAACAAGAGTGGGTCGACCATCACGGAAGGGGGATCGTCAACCGATAGTTCTGGTCGCGGAAGTGCTCAGACAGCACAGGTGATGACACATCGTCGAGCAAGTGTCGTAAACGCCGCAGAGACCATCCCGACAAGTCAGGAAGACTGGTCATGGTTCACTATTATTGCCATGATGATGGTAAATTGTACCCGTCTTCACCGAAACCATCCACCTTCATCGAAAGCAAATGCGTTTCGGCCGAAACAAAAAACATATATATATAATTAAGAATGCTGCATATCATTGTAAAAATACAAATACGATTGGCAAATTTTCTGGTGAATTCGAATTCGATTGACGTTTTTTGTTGGTGAGTCAGAGAAATTTGAAGATGGTAGATCGTAGATCAGAAGAGTAGTATTTTGTCACGATGTAGTTTTTTGTTCTTGTCATCAAATAAGATTTTCTGATAATTGATTGCGTATGTTTCTTTTTCTTGTGTCATATTCCAAATATCACCATTGTCCATTTTTCAAAATATTTGTCTATTAATTGATGTGTATCCAACCACCATGGGCGGCCCGCAGTCGAAAAGAGAATACAATTTCTACAACAAGAAGTGCTCAAGCACCAAAAATTCACCAATGATGAGCAGACGCGAACGTACGTGTTTTACTTTGTTTTTCAATTGAACAAATGTGTTTACATATTAATTCATCATGAATCATCGTCACATGTTTCGTGAAGGTCTAGATCGTCTAGTCAAAGGACAAAGGGTTGCAACTCAGGACGAGTTAGCATCCCACGCAGGAGTCATTCTCGCAAAGAGCGACAAGCATCGTACGCATAAGAAAATAAAAAACACAGGTAACATTTTATCTAAACCTTGTATTCATATCCATTTCAGGTCCGGTATTCGCTTCAGACAAGAGAATTCGCCCAGTTCCGGAGCCAATCGGCCGCAAGGCCAGCGAAGGCCTTCGTCGCTTGGTACGACATATTTTCAGAATAATGTTTAGACTATTTTAGCTATAATAGAGTTAGTAGCGTGATTGTAGATTTGTTTGATGCATCTATGGTAAACGTTTCCCAATACGGTATCAATACCCCCACATCTATCAACGATCAAGGTAGCTTTTTTTCAAATAATTACTTTAAATACATCGAGACCTTTGATGTTTGTGTATAATATTATCATAGTATATTACTTATGAGTGTCGCTGTCGCTGGGGATGGATACCCATTGAAAGTGGTCAAACGTAATCTATCGAACGATGTGAAAAATGGGAGAAATTGTTTGGTTAGGATTAATGGTTCTTGGTATGACATCGCGGACTATATGGATTCTCATCCCGGGGGGGATATCATTAAGGAGTTTATCGGCAAGGACGCCACGGTTATGTTTAGACTCTGGCACCCAACCCACGTGTTCAAGCACCCCGAGCGGTATGTCAAATTTGTGAGCGAGCGTGACATTGAATTTCTTGATCATAAAACATATAATTTTGAACAGCAGTCATCGAGCAGTACAGCTGCGCCAAGTGATGAAGAGAGGGATGTATACGTTGTGAATTCCAGACCGCCGAAAATGACAGCCGCGGATGAACGGTATCTTGAGATCTACGATGAAGCGGAACGCCAGGGATATTTTAAGGGGACCAGGGAGTATTTGAATGAACGGATTTACATCATCTTTGGTTTTTTATGTGCATCTTTCTTTTTCCTATGGACTTTTTCAAATGTATATGCACATTTCCTCGGTGCGCTTTGTTTATTCTGGGTATGGCATCAGTGCGCGGGTATCATGCATGATACTGGGCATAATCAGTATTTTAATGGGAGTATTAAGAAGAATGCGTGGTATTGTTTTGTATTTGGGAACATTGGCGGGGGGTTGAGTAGCAGCTTTTGGAAGTGGGAGCATATTGAGCATCATTCTTTTACGGCAAGTTTCGACGAGGAACTTGGAAATGCGGACCCGCAGATGACCGAAGATGTTTGGTTGCAAGATGCGCAGCTGGTTGATTACGCACCGAGGAATTACATTACATGGATGATATTGCGAATTCAAGCAGTGTTGTTCCCCATCGCTGTTACGCTCGCCGCCAGGATTGGTATCGTTGTTGATGGATTTATAACTGAGACGAGGTGGTATGAGTTCGCTGGTTTGGGGTTGCATGTGCTTTGGACTAGTTTGCTATTGTCGAAGGTTTACTTCGAGTTTGGGTTATTATACGCGTTATTTGTGTATTACATGGCCGCGGTTTGTTTTTGCATCCTTGCATTTCAGCTGCAATCAAATCATATGGATAAACCTTGGATTAAGAAGGGAGAAGAATTTGAAAAGGATGGGCGACCGCTTAGTCATATTCATAGGCATATCAGGGCGTGCTCAAATGTCTATGCACCCCGCTGGCTTGATTGGGCCTGGGGCGGACTTCATTTCCACAAGGAGCACCATTGTTTTCCAAGAATGGCGAGGCAGTACTATCGCGAGTTTTCCCCCGTCTTGCAGAATTTCTGTGTAGAGTTTGGGTATGACTACCAGTGCCAGGGGTTCTTTGAAACGATGTGGAACGTGGTCAAGAAATTACATGGAGTTAGATACATTCGCGATGTCTTTGACCTTGGAAAGGAGGATTAGTCTGAATTTTGTTTGTATCTTTTGAATTCGATATGAAATAAACTAATTTATACACAGTAATTAATCACATAATGTGAATGTTTTTTCACAATTTTTCTGCATGGATATATATTGCCAGCAATTTTGCGGTTCAATTTCATCTGTTGGTCGTGTCATGCGTTGTTGAAATGTACTCCAATTTGTAATATGTTTTCAAAGGTCGCAGACTTGAAGTTCACACCGCCATCCTCGCGCAAGTCGTCTCCTCCACGCAGTCCTTTCCAAATCAGCAGGGCTTCCACCCTGAAAAATAAAAGCGGAAATGTTGGAAAAGAAGAGGTCGTCTGCAAAAAAATGCCTCAGAAGAAAACATCAAGTTTCAAACCCACTTCCAGTCCGCAAGAACAGCGAAAGAATAGCCCAAGAAAGCTAAGCGATGCCCCCTCCGGCATTCGGCGCAATGCGCCGTTTGTCATCAGCAGGGCCAGCACCCTCAAAAAACCTTCCGAACGACGCGGAAGCAATCGAAGCGGCTCCACCACAGCAGGAAGCGGATCCTCAACCTCGACATCTCGTCGCGGGAGCGATCAGACAACCCAGATGGTAATGAGGCGGGCAAGCATGGTTCAAAACGAGGCATCAGCAGCAGACATTACCCATGGCAATGATTGGTCCTATTTACTCATGATGATAGTTCCCTTGATCATCACGGCAATTACCATTATTGTGAGCGTTCGGAAAGCACAACCTGTGAATGTATGGGATGTTTGAGGAAAGGTGTTTTTCTTACAAGATTCGGTGAATCGATGTTTAACGTTTATTTATTCGTAATTATAATATTTTTGTTTTTAGTTACCGTCAAACAACACGCCGTTGACACCGGCAGTCGGAATCGTTAGTGTCGCATCAGCTATCATCGGAGCGGTAGCGGTGTGGTACGAGTAAGCATGTACACTAGAGAAGGATAAGAAGAAGAGGTGTATCAAAGAGGTGTATCAAAGAGTATTTACGAGAGAGTAAACTAATTCTAATTTTTCTTTACAGTGATTTTTTCGGATTTCCTTCCCGAATCATCACAATACAAAACAGTGAGGGTTTTTTGTTCTTTTTACGTTACCTCATTGTATCCCCATCTTTAATTGTGCGATCGTGGTTGTTCTTTGTCTGTACTGATATTTTTGTTTGCGTCTTAAATGTGTAGATAGTGTTTGTCACGGTCTAGTTCTATTTATGATTAATTAGATCGATCTAAACTATGGGAGGACCGCACTGCGTTGTCATAGCAAAGGATGTTAAACCGCATCCAGATATTGACCAAGCGCTGCTGATTGTTTTGCCGACGGTGTTTGATTTCCTAGAAGGCTATGAACGTTCTCAAAGATGCTTAGCCAGCGTGTCAAAGCCATTCTCGAGCATTATAGATGATGTTTGTTTCATGCAGCTAGCACCTATTTTGTTTCCAAGCGCTCATCATTCTAGCGAATCATGGCGAAGGCAGTGTGATAAATCTGCATGGCGGCGGCGTTGGAGAAGTTGGTTTATAGTGTATATTATGCAAAGACGGCGAGTGCGCAGGGGTGCGTTGGTCTGGCCGTCTGGATCGGACCATCAGGATCATCTCTTCGTACCGCATGTGTTGCAGCCCGACCTTGACCCCTTGCGGTTACATTCTATTGAAGGAAAAATACCAGTACCATCATTTGCAGACGTGAAAAAAAACGGTTCCCTACCTTACAATGGCCTGGTACCAATCCTCTTCGCAGGTCAAGTCTTCTCGGCTGCAGCCCGTGGGGATTCCTACCCATATCCACGTTTTGCAAATCTGGTACTCACGAAGGGGGGTTTGCAGGCGTTATACCAGCTTGTGTTTGAATATGACCATTTTCTACGTACGGAGCATCCAGGTTTTGCATCGAGCGATAGTAAGGTTGACGGGGAGGCAGCATCATATTGCAATCTATGGGACGTGATGCAGCGTTTGTTATCACTGATCCCCACGGAAGAGGAATTGGTTATCACCCGACAAATGGTAGAGTATATGAGTGGCAAGAGTACGTTGATGAATGATCACGATTTTATTCCCGAAACGATGGCATCAGATGATACAAGTGTACATTTCATTTTTTGATTCCAAGAAATAATTTATTATTTTCGGAAAGATTTTTTTCTATTTTCAGGTCATTGTTGGCGGTGAAATTGAAGAATCGGAATTTGATCTGTGGACGTGTGACCCGGACAAGAATGGTACATGTTTTGTTCATCTCTCAAAACCATTGTTCTCTTGTTATTGTTTTGAAATAATTATTGAGATTGGTGTATGCGGGCAGTGCTCACAGTGGGGCCGTCATGTGAAATGCTCGACATCGAAGTCTCCCTCCCATCCCAACCAGCCGTTGATGCGTGGTGTATGGATTTGTGGTCGTACAAGGTGTATCACGCCAGCGTCCTGCAAATGATGGTGCAGCAGCCGCCAGCGCATGAATGGCTGAAGCATCCAAATTCAATACGATTGGATGTTGGCCAGCCGATACCGCCGTATTATTTCGACGCCATCCCATTGATATGACGTCATTTCCTATTGAAGAGACAGTAGTTGGTTGTAGTTCTATAATTATAGTTTTTTTTGCGTGGTTGATCATTAATTTTGCGGTGCATCTACATTTATACACACATTTCACATCTCAGTTTTTTCTTCTTTTCTATCAATATTCTTTAAAATTTTTCAATTTGTAAGTACCATTTTAAAATCGAATTAACATGGTGGCAAGTGTAGCGAGGCTGCTCGATGCGAAGATAGAGGTGCCCGGGCAGGAGGGTCAAATATCAAGCTCGTCATGGGCGGTCGATCCAATTTACTTCAAATTACGGTTGCAAGCGACGGAGCTCAAAGAAGATGTGACATTTCAAGTGGTGTTTGTGACTGACCCCGACAACAATGCCGCTGACCAAGAGTACATTTTTTTCAACATTCGTTTTATGATCAAATTTTAATTTATTTTTTGTGTTTGAGGCTGGAAAATGTAGACATGGGGCCGATTAAAGAAGGTGTGTTTGAATTCACAATCCCGACCGCCGCTCCCGACGTCACGCAGTGTAAATTAGAAGATCTCTTCGATACGTCAATCCTCTACATCAGCATTAGTTACAAGGGGGAGGAGTTCTGCAGATGTGGTTGGTACCTTCGACATGGTTACCCAGAAGGGACAAACATCCCATTAGGCTCGGCCGTGCAGATGGATCAGTTGATTCGGTTCATCCAGGAGGAAGCTACCATTAGTCATTTCGACGCTGCGTTCGACAATAGTGCTGACCCCATGGCGAGAGCTGCGGAGCAGTACCCGCAGCATTACGGCAATCAGTAATTTTTGCACATGAACTTTTTACATTGGATTCATATCGTTTTTGATGTTGTTGTATTTCTGTATGATATGATTATGATTTGTTTTCTCCATCAAGTTCTATATATATTAGGGTTTTTAAGCCATGCCGACGATCAAGCTCAAAGGGGAGGAGATAGCGAGTGATGATTCTGAAACGGGGATCGTCATCGATGGGAACATCGTACATAAATACCATTTCCAAAAGGCGGGGCATGACATCGCACACCACTTCTCGCACGATGGGTGGGAGGCGCATGTAGAGGTCAACGAGGAAGGGGACCGACGGTTGATCGTCTCTCGCGCTATTTCCGCACCAGCAATATTCGACACGACCAAGGTATCCCATTTTGACGAAGACATAGATGACATGCTCCGCGAGGCGCTGCACATGTTCCTTAACGGCTTTGACCCCCTTGCACATTTCAGCCCTGATTTTGTCATCCGCTGTACCGACTTCTCCCATATGATGGGCTTCTGCGGGGAGATGTTCAGCGGGCGTATTGAAAATCACCGTCTTGAAAATATCACTGGATGCCACCGTGATCAATACGACGAAAAAGGGTTTAACATAACCGCCCAACCGCTACCAAAGGAGAAGAATTATGATTACTTTATAAGCTACCGCTGGTCCGCTGGGCAGAGTCCTCTTTTTAATGCGCTATGTTGCGCTTTTAATTTGAAGGCTGCGTTGGTGATAACAATGGTGACAATGCCAATCATTGCGTTATTGCTGAGTTTGGTGCCAGACCCGTGTGATAGTATATTCACTATATTTACAGTGAATTGCGGAAGCACGGGTCATCTCTTCGGGCAGGAGCATGCTGGTCAGTGGTACATCTTTCCCATTATTGGTGTGGTGGTGCTATTCTGTGCGGTGTTGTTCTACGCGCAGGTTTGTAGAAGGGGGGAGAAGGTGTTTATCGATCGCACTTGTATTAATCAAATTGATCGGGAGTATATGAGGATGGGGGTTGCGGCGATTCCAACAATTCTTGTCGAGACGAATTGTTTTGTCTGCTTGTATGATTACGATTATTTAACCAGGCTATGGTGCGCGTACGAGCTTTCAATTTACAGTCGGTTGAATCCAAATCCAAATTTTAAGTTCGTGAACGTCCAGCAGGCATTTATGTGGTTGATGATGATCATATGGGTTAATGGCATTTTCACTTTCTTTCCTTTTAATAAATTATGGCAGAATAATGCCGTATCACCGGATGTCGAATATGTATTGAACAATGTTTACGCGGTTTTGAAATATTTCGTGGTCTGGGCGTTGTGTAAACGGTTTCTAGACAGCGTTGAGCATCTTGGAAAAATGTCAACAGAGTTTGATGTGAGGAAATGTGAGGTCAGTGAAGTCGCGGACAAGCCGATCCTACTGTTTTGTATCGGGCGAATTTTCAATTATAAGCTGATGAACTACGGCCTGACGGGGGAGGGGGAGCCGTCTATCGAGCAATGGATTCCACTTGTGAATGATGGCATTCATGAGTTTAACTTGTTTGTGCGCGGTATGCTGAGGAAGCATTACGAGGATCAGAACAGGGTTGTTGCGCTGTGGCCGTATGAGGTACTTGTTACCATGTTTTTATCATTATGGTTTCATCATTTCAACCGCGGCTTCTTCTTCTACCCATTTTGGTCGGAGCACAATCACTTCTGGTTGTATAATCACAACCAATCATATTTATCGATGTACCAGTATTATGTAAGTGCGTTTACACTGTTCGTTTACAATCCCTTGATTAATCAGGGCGTGAGTTCGATTATTCATGCGTATATATTGATCAAGTTTTACCATTTCACGAGGACGTTTAGGATTGGGTTTTATCTCGCTGGGTTTTTGTATGGGTTGATTGCAATTCATTGGCAGGCACTGGTGCATGATTTTACCCGGCTGGGCACCGGCGCGTTGATCAGCGGGCATGATGGGGAGCATGCTGTGTACGAGTTCAAGCCGTTTTTACCGTACTTGACGAAGCCGGTTGGGGTAAGTTTTGATCTTGGCAGTTTGGAGCTGAATCTATTCGTTGGGTGGTGTAGTGTGTTATTGCATTGTTACGTGGTGTACTGGGTGTATGAGCCTGAGTGGATAGGCAGGCTGTTCAAAACGAACACGAAAGATAAAGAGTTGTAGAAACGTGTATCATTACAAATAGATTATGATTAATTCCCATCATTCTTTGATTTTGTGTCGGTCCACATCTATATATCATGATTCTTCTTTCGAGTACTATAAGAAAATTTTATTCAAGTCTATTCAAATCACTCTTATTTTTTCAACACCAAATCATCTATCGTCTTCTCCCTCTTTCTAGTTTTTCGTGCGTAAGATGCGAATCATACTAATAAATTCCAAACCATGAGTCTAGACGCACCAGCGGAGGAGGAGCATAATCTTTTTGATGATGTGGACCATGCTACTTATAACAGGCCGATGAAACACAGCTTGTTCAAGAGGCTAATCGAGGCAGGGGACATTGATACAATCAGAGAATTTGATGACGATGATGAATATGAGAAAAAATTTCATAGGGCTGAGGATGGTAGCTTTAACGTCTCCCTTGTTCGATCCTCCCGCGGGCCGCACACCCCTCGCAGAAAGAGAATCACCCCGATTAAGCACCAACTGAGCACATCACCACTACCAAGCCAAAGCGATAACAGTGAAGATAACGAAACCCTCTTAAACCAAAATGAGTGGCAAATGATAGAAACGGCCTTACGCAAAGCATTCGAATCAGGTATGGACCCGCTAGCCTACCACGCGCCAGATTACGTCTTCCGCTGCACTAACCTACCAAGGACATTTGGCTTCGTTGGGGATTGCTTTCGAAAGAATATGCTTGATACGATGAATAAGAACTGGTATTACCGTTTGTTTGACGGTGCTATTGACAAGGATGGCTGGAATAGCCATGGCAGGCCCATCGAGGATAAGTCATACGACTACTTTATCAGTTACCGCTGGAGCTGCGGGCAATTCTCCCTGTACACATGCATGGTGTATGCATTCAACATGGCGCCGACTTTTTGGTCGATATTGCTGTTTGCGCCGTGCTTTGCGTTTTGTTTGATGCTGATACCGGATCCATGTGATACGTTTTTAGCCACAGCGTGCCAGCAGGACCCGAGTGGGATTGACCATGGTGGGGTCTTTTGGGTGATACCAGTATTTGGATTCATACTAATGCTAGTTAGCTTGCTGTTTTTCAGTCAGATATGGCGCTGGAGGAGTAGGGTATTTTTTGATCGGAAGGTGATCAATCAGTACGTGCCCGAATTCGCAGGGGAGGGTGTAGGGGCGATTCCTACAATATTGATGGATACAGAATGTTTGGTCTGTTTTTATGACAATCAGTTTGAGGAAGGGATTTGCTTTTGAAGAATCCAGTTAAAATTGTATTGATTTTCTTGTTTTTTAAGGTATTTGACGAGATTATGGTGCGTCTATGAGTTGGCCCTTTTTGTGAAGTTGAGCCGTAATCCAAAATTGAAGTTCGTCAATGTGCACGCGGCACACATGTACTTTGTGATGATCGCCTTCTTCGCGTTGTTATTCCTCTTCTTTCCGAATAACGTGCTTTGGTTTGGGCATTTCAATGACTGGAAGAGGAATCCAAGTAGTAATCCAAACACGGCTTTTGGGTTCGCCGCTGTGATAGTAAAGCAAACTATGTTTTACTTCTTTGGCAGCTTCTGGCTGGAATCGCTGGATAGGTTAGATCATTTCGGTACTAATTTCGACGTGAGGAATTGCCATTGCTGCCATGAGGAAACGGAAAAGCCGTTGTTATTGATTAGTATTGGTAGAATATTCAACCCTAAGTTGTTTGAGTATTTACAGAGGACCGACGGTGAGGGTGTACAAATCGATGCAGATGAAATGGTGACCATGGTGCGGGATGGGTTGGATAATTTCAATCATTATGTACGTGACTTGGTCACGGAGAAGATTGCGTTTAGCAACTGGAGGACATTGTCTAGCTGGTGGCCGTACAAACCGATCATGATGGTCATCTGTATAATGTGGCTTCACACGCTTGAAAGCGGCTGGTTCTTCTACCCTTGGTGGAGTGAAAATTACTTTTACCATAATCTGACTAGAAATCCGTACATCATGGACCATCCGGAATTGAATTTTGTGTCCATGTTGATCATTGCAGTGGTTTACATGCCTTTCTTCTTTCATGTGATGGTGTTTGTATTTTACGGGATGCTGATCCGCGCGTTTTACTTTTTGAGAACCAAGTTCGATGGTAAATTTGCGTATTACTGGATTGGGGTACTTTATGTGATAGTTGGTATGCACATGCAGAGCTTCGTCTTCGAACCATTATTTCACTTGATATTTTCCCTGTGCAGCGGCGCGAAGGTGGGGGTGCATGCACCGTTTTACAAGTTTGTGATCGCCCCGCCCTATCTCTGGAAGGAGGGGACGGGGATTGTTGTGAATGTGGACACGGGGAGTTTGGCGTGGAATCTGTTTATCGGCTGGTTCTTAGTCGCGTTGAGCGTTGTTTTTATCCTGGTGGTGTTTCAGCCGCAGTGGCTGACAACTTTGTTCTGGAAGGTGAAAATCCAATAATAATTTGATTCTTTGACCATCTTGGATTGAAGTGTTGAGTTTTTAGAATGTTAGATTAGATTATCTTTGTTCAAATTTGTGTGTTCAATTTACTATTCGTTCGTTGCCTTCCCCCTAAAGTTTCTACATTTCATATTTAACATAATAATTATTACATTTCTACTTTAATAATAACAATGCCGTCAAACGACCCAAAACAATTATACGAGACTCTTGGAGTCGAGGTGACTGCCTCATCGATTGAGATTAAGAAGGCGTATAGGAAACTTGCATTACAATGGCACCCGGATAAGAATCCAGAGAAGAAGGAGGAAGCCACCCAAATGTTTCAAAAGGTAATCATTAAACATTTCTCTTTTTTAGATTCATTGTACATTTTATTTGATGCAAATCTTTGTTTTATTGAAGGTTGGAACAGCATACAGTATTTTGTCAGATGCCGAAAAGAAGGATAGGTACGATCGAACGGGTTCGATTGATGACGACGATTTTGAGGGCCATGGCATGGATGAGTTCATGTCCATGTTTGAAATGATGTTTGGGTACATTTTTAAATTTAAATTTCCTTTTTAGCGGGTGAAATATGTTATTTTTTTTGTTGTTTTGTAAGGGGTGGTATGATGGGAGGAGGAATGCCAGGCTTTGTCGGCGGCGGCATGCATGGTATGCCCGGCGGATTTGTACAGTTCGACGTCGGGCCCGGCGGCATGGGCATGGGGATGGGCATGCCGTTTGGAGGAGGGTTTATGTTTGACTCTGATAGTGATGATGACATAGACGGGTTTGACCCGGAAGATGAGGAAGAAGTGGCAGCAATGCAAATCGAACTCTTCGCCGACAAACACCTCTCTGAACCCAAGGGCCGCAGGCATAAGGATAAGGTCCATTGTAACATCTGTGATAAACGGATCCCTCGGGAGGATGCGATTCGGCATTTGATGGAGGAACATGAGGAGGAGTTTAAGGAATTTTGTGAGGGGGAGTTTAAGGAATTTATGTTCCAAGGCGGCGCAGGGATGTTTGACGAGGAAGATTTATTCGAAGAATTATTCATGAGTGAAGTCATGGGCGCTATGAACGCACAAGCTTCATCCTCATCAAATTCGCGCAACACCCGCAATGCCGGCCGAGGGCGCGGTAAGAAAGCTGGTGGTAAAAAGCGACGCGGGAAGAAATAATTAACAGTCCAAATGTACTTTTTGTTTCAGCGACACAAGTACGAACTATCTTGACATGGTACAGCAATAATTGTCGACAGTATTTAACAATAATTTTAGCAAGCATATTTGATGTTGAATGTTGTGATGGATGAAAAGATGTGATGTAGTGAGAATAAAATGTTTTTGAATGAATGTATAAAAGACAAAAACAATGTGGTTACACCCCAACATTATCTTTCAGAATCTGGTATATCTATCTATTATCATAGTCATTTTCATTTTATGTATGTATCAACTTCTCCCCTGATTTTTTATATATGTATTATTATTTTTTTGCAACCCATTTTTCATTTTTACCACCACTACTACTTTTATTTTTCTCTTCTAATCATTTACTTCTTTTCGGCAAATTTCCATGAACAATCGCAGTCTGTCACATAATACTATTGAGTTCGACCATACTCTTACAAGCGCCGCCGGTTACGTTATACTGTCTCCTCTAGTATCTAACGGTGTGCTTTACCTTTCACGAACTTAATTTTCTCAGTCAGCTAGTTGATTGTGTATATATATTACTACTAGTACTATTCTCGCGGTATTTGCTGCGGTGGTACGCTTGTTTATATATACATATTTCACTTGCATAAAAGGACGACAGTTTCTTACGCGGTAATACCAATCCATTTAAGTATCTATTAGTAAACACTTGATTTTCTTTAAGTGGGTATATACAGCTCCTTTTGCCTACCCTACTGTTTTTGGTCGATTTTCTAATCAATCCGACATCTAGATTGATCCCATCTTTCCCTTCTACTTCACAATAGTACATTTTTCATTTTGCACCCATCATTTTAAGATCCAATTTTGAATTATCTTTTTGGCTTGAGGTCAGAAACCATGTCTACTCCGCAAACCATTGTTATGGGCGCCGCTCCACATGCGAACAACAGGTAAACACCACGAGTTCAGAAAGAATCCACCAATCCAGAAAGGAAATTTGTATTGAAT
>JACLAD010012238.1_pt1 | contig 13376 bp, 13 predicted proteins | sample 8027901 | NCBI WGS metagenome assembly JACLAD01 (sample SAMN15725071, study PRJNA655200) | protist metagenome | isolation source: fluorescence activated cell sorting (FACS) single amplified genomes of... | place: Spain: Blaines Bay Microbial Observatory, Mediterranean Sea | collected 2016-07-05
CGCCGGGTGGACGAACTGGGCGGGCGTTCCCGTCGAGGCGAGCGTCGCCGCGATCTTCGCGCTGACGTGGCCCGACTTTCCCATTCCCGTGACCACGATGCGGCCTTCGCACGCAGCCATGATGGCGACGGCCTTCGCGAAGGCGCGGCCGAGCGGGCCGGCAAGCGCCGCCTTCAACTCGCCGAGCGCCGCCATTTCCGCCCCGATCGTCCGCTCGGCCGATGCAACCGCATTCGTATCCTGCGGTCCCGGGCGCAACTCCACTACGCTCATGAACGTCCTTCCGATCCGCCGAAGGGCGGTTGATTCGCACACCGGGTTAGGGTTGCCTTTCCGGGTGAGTGCGTCCTTAACGGTTTCCTGCCAATACACACGAGTACACGCGCGTTTGTTGGAGTAGCGGATATGCTCAAAATTGCGAAGGGGCCAGCGATCCGAGCCGCGACCGTCCTGCCCTGCGTGCTGGCGCTCGGTCTCGGCGCGGCGATCGTTCCCAAGGCGGCCCAGGCCGATGCGTTCGACAGCTGCGTCGCCTCGAAATGGCCCGCGGCGAAACGCGCGGGCGTGACGCGGGCGACGTTCGACGCGGCGACGCGGGGCCTGAGGCCCGACCCGGACACGGTGCGACTGTCGAACAAGCAGGCCGAGTTCGTAAAGCCGATCTGGGAGTACCTCGACACGGCGGTCTCGGCGAAGCGCATCTCGACCGGTCGGGACATGATGCGCAAGCACCGCGACACCCTCGCCGAGATCGGCCGCCGCTATCAGGTCGATCCCGAAGTGGTGCTCGCCATCTGGGGCATGGAGACGAGCTACGGCTCGTTCATGGGCGGCCACAATGCGGTCCAGGCCGCGGCGACGCTCGCCTGCAACGGCGGCCGCCGGGGCGATTTCTGGAGCCAGCAGTTCGCCGCGGCGCTCAAGATCGTCCAGGACGGCCACGTCCCCCTGAAGGACATGAACTCCTCCTGGGGCGCCGCGATGGGCCACACCCAGTTCATCCCGACGAGCTGGCAGGCCTACGCCGCCGACTACGACGGCGACGGCAAGCGCGACATCTGGCGCTCGATCCCCGACGCCTTCGCCTCCACCGCGAACTACCTCAACAAGCACGGCTGGCGCTATCAGGAGACCTGGGGCTACGAGGTCGAGATCCCGACGAGCTTCGACCATCGCCTCGCCGACTCGAAGTCGAAGCGCACGCTCGCCGAGTGGCAGCGTCTCGGCATCACGCGCCCCGGCGGCGGCTCGTTCCCGCGGCCGAGCGACCCGGCCTATCTCCTCTATCCCGCCGGCGCGAACGGCCCGGCGTTCCTGATCCTCAGGAACTTCGACGTCATCAAGCGCTACAACAACGCCGATGCCTATGCGCTCGCGGTGGGGCACCTTTCCGATCGCATCATCGGCAGCGGCGACTTCTCCAAGGCCTGGCCGCGGGACGAACGGCCGCTCTCCCGGGTGGAGGTGCAGGAGATGCAGTCCCTCCTCACCCGCCGCGGCTTCTCCACCGGCGGGGTCGACGGCCAGATCGGGCCGATGACGCGGAAGGCGATCCGCGAGTACCAGATCGCGGAAGGGAAAGTGCCGGACGGCTTCGCCTCCTCCCGCCTGCTGAGCGACCTGAAGCGCCGCTGAGGCGTCGCGTCAGGCGATCCGCCGGGCGGGCGCTGCGGCCCGGTCGGCGTCGGTCAGCGCGGCGAGGGCGAGCGCCGTCCCAAGGCTCGCCCCGTCGGGCGGTGCGCCGACGCGGTCCGGCAGATGCCGCCGGTGGAACGCCGTCCCCAGCGCCTCCTCCCACTCCGGCACCGGAAGATAGCCGCACCGGGTCAGCGCCGCGCGAAACGCCCCCGCCTCGAACGGGACGGCGGGCTGCGGCGCCACGTGGAGCGCGTGGCCCTCGCGCGCCAGGCGTGCCCACGGGAAGCGCTCGCCGGGGTCGATCTTCCGCGTCGGCGCGATGTCGGAATGGGCGACGACATTGCGTGCCGGCACCGGCCAGCGCGAGCGGATGCCGTCGAGGAGGGCGACCAGCGCGTCGATCTGCGCCGCCGGGAAGGTGGGCGCGCCCGGCCGGTGGCCGGGATTGTCGAGCTCGATGCCGATCGAGCGGGTATTGATGTCGCGCGTGCCGTCCCAGCCCGAGACGCCGGCGTGCCAGGCCCGCCGCTCCTCGTCCACCATCTGCACCACCTCGCCGCCCGCCGTGATGAGGTAGTGGCACGAGACCTTCGACACCGGGTCGCAGAGCCACGCGACGGCGGCCTCCGCGCTCGTCATGTCGGTGTAGTGGACGACCACGATGTCCGGAGCCGCCACCCCCTCGCGCGCGTTGTGGTTGGGCGAGGGGACGCGGGTCAGCCTCACGTCCCCGCCTTCTCGATCTGTTCGTAGGCGGCGTTGATCGTGGCGAGGCGGTCGGTCGCGATGCGCACGAACTCCGCCGGCATCCCGCGGGCCATCAGCCGGTCGGGGTGGTGCTCGCGCACCAGCTCGCGGTAGCGCGTGCGGATGGTGATGCTGTCGGCGCCGGGCGACAGGCCGAGGATCGCGTAAGGGTCGCCGTCCGGCGCGAGGTGGCGCGCCTTCACCCGGCCGATGCGGACGGCGTCGAGCGCGAAGATCGCCGCCACGCGGTCGAGGAAGCCCTGCTCGGACTCGTGCACCACCCCGTCGGCGGCGGCGATCGTATAGAGGATGTCGAGGATGTCCTCGCGCACGGCGGGGTCGTCGCGGAACAGGCGGTGCACCTTCTGGGCGTAGGCCTCGAACCCCGCGACGTCGCGCTGGGCGAGCTCGAACAGGCGCTGAATGGCGGCGCGGCCGTCCTCCGGCACGTCGAAGCGCCGCCAGAACGTCGCCGCCTCCGACATCGTCACCACGCCGTCGGCGGCGGCCATCTTTGCGGCGAGGGCGACGACGGCCATCGAGATCGCCGCCTCGCGCGATTGCCGCCCGCCGCCGGCCGCCTCGCGGACGCGGTCGAACATGTCGGCCCCCGCAGCGCCCACCTGGTGGAGCGCGTGTGAGAGGGTCGACCAGACGCCCATCAGCGGCGCCGGCTGCCGGGACGGCCGCGGACGGGGCGTTGCGTCGACCGCGGGCCGAGGCGGATGCGGTCGAACATCGTCCGCTCGCCGCGGCGCTCCTCGCCGGCGAGGTCGTCGCCAGCGACCTCCGTTCCAGCGACCTCCGTTCCAGCGTTCTTGCCGCGCTCGGCCTCGCTGCCCCGGCCATCGGTCGGCCGCTCCGCTTCGACCGAGATCCCGGGCTCCCGGGGTGGCACCACGTGGAAGCCGTTCATCTTGCCCGCCGCCGCGCCGGGCTCCCACCGGGACGATGGACCCTCGCCCTCCGACGGCCCCGAAGGCTCGCCCGCACCGGCGGGCCGATCGCGCCCCTCTGCCGAGCCACTGTCCACCGAGCCATCGTCCACCGAACCACCGTCCGGCACGGCCCCATCGCCTGCGCTCGCCCCATCCTCCGGTCGCTCGAGGCCACGGGCCTGCCGCCGGCGCACTTTCTCGCGGAGGATCTCGGCCCTTCGGACCCGCCTCAGCTCGCGGCGCCCCTCGGGCTCCGGCACCTCGGCCGGTGCGGGCTCCTGAGGCTCGGCCGGCGCTGCGGCATCGCCCGGCTCCGGCGTGGGTGCGGCGGCCGCCGGGAGCGGCGAAACCATCTCCATCACGGCCTCGGACGGCCGCGCAGCGAGCTCCTCCACCTCAGCCGTCGCCGGCGGAAGCTCGGCAGCGGCCGTGAGCTTCGCCTCGACGCCCTCCGTCTCCACGGGCTCAACCGGCGGCGCCTCCACCGGCGGCGCCTCCACCGGCCGCGCCTCGGCGGCCTCACCCGCGGCGAAGGCCGGCGGCTCGGCATTGCCGCGCGTGAAGCGCAGCGGCCGCCCGGCCCGGACGGGCTTATCGTGCTTCAGCCGCCGCGGCGCGTTGAGGAGGAAGGCGTCGAGCGCCGCCAGCGCGGGCCGCCGCAGCCCGTCCCGCTCGATCAGCACCTGGTGCTCTGCGCCGGGGATGAGGACGAGACCGCCACCCGTGACGCTCCGCGCGAAGCGGTCGATCGCCGGAGTCGAGACGATGCTGTCCTTCCCGCTCGCGACGAACAGCGTGGGGACGGGGAGGGTGCGGCCCATCATCCGCCGCACGCGCCTCATGGCGTTGAGCGCCGCGGCCACCCAGCCGAAGGTCGGCGGCCCGGTGAGGAGCTGCGGATTGCCGTCGACGAGGGCGACGAGGCGCGCATAGCGCTGGGCGTCCGAGGTGATGCGGTTGCCGTCGAACGGCTGTCCGCGGGCGGGCAGCTTCGTCGCCACGATCCGGGAGAAGCCGATCAGGCTCGCCGCGCCCGTGACGGACCGGATCAGGCCCGGCGGGAACGGCAGCCGTTCGATCCCGAGGAGCGGGGCGAGGAGCACCATCCGCTCCACCTCGCGCGCGAGGGACGGCGCGGCGAGGAGCGCCACGAGCCCGCCCATCGAATGCGCGATGACGTGAAATGGCCGCGGCAGCCCGAGCTGGCCGGCGTACTTGACCACCGCGCGAAGGTCGTCGACGTACTCGCGGAACGTGAAGATGTGGCCGCTCTCGCGCGTCCGCCTCGCCGATCCGCCCTGGCCGCGGAAGTCGAAGGTGATGACGGCATAGCCGCGCCCGGCGAGCCAGGCGATCGTCTCGCCGTAGGTCTCGATGAACTCGGCCCGGCCGTGGACGAGGATGATCGTTCCCGGCCCGTTGGGGGCGCCCGGCCACCAGGCGACGCGGAGGTCTGCGCCCGCGTGCAATGTGCCGATGGTGCCGCCGAGATCGGTGGAACCCCAGGTTGCTGTCGCCACGCCCGCCCCACGCGCTCGAACTCTTGAACTCGGCGGGAGTGTAACCCACCTCAACGCCGCGGTCGCCGTTAAGGGGCCGCGATCAACCGGGAATTCTGGCCCTGATGGCAGATATCCCGGCCGTTGCTTCTCATGGAGGACGACTATGCGTCAATTCGATTTGACCCCGCTCTACCGCTCCACCGTCGGCTTCGACCGGATGTTCCAGATGCTGGACAATGCCGCCGGCTCGGCGCAGACGCAGACCTACCCGCCCTACAACATCGAGCGCACCGCCGAGGACGAGTACCGCATCACGATGGCCGTCGCCGGCTTCAAGGAGCACGAGCTGACCGTCGAGGTGAAGGAGAACGCCCTCACCGTGGCCGGACAGAAGGCCGATTCCGAGCAGAACGACGAGAACGTGCTCTACCGCGGCATCGCCGCCCGCGCGTTCGAGCGTCGCTTCCAGCTCGCCGACCATGTCCTCGTGACCGGCGCCGCGCTCGACCACGGGCTCCTGCACATCAACCTCAAGCGCGAGGTGCCGGAGGCCAAGAAGCCCCGCACGATCGCGATCGAGAGCGCATCGCCGAAGGTCATCGAGACCAAGGTCGCTGCGTAACCACCAACTCCCCGTCGGCGTGGGGTAAAGCGTCGCCGGCCAGGATGGAGGCGCTCCGGGAAACCGGGGCGCCTTTTTCGTTGGCCGGAGCCTAGGCCGCGTTCCGTGCGGCGAGCGCTGCCTGCACCGCGCCCACGTCGTCGGTGGTGGTGCGGAAGCTCGCCACGAACCGCCGCAGCTGCCACCCCGGCACCGGGGGCGGCGGCAGGTGCGCCGAACGGGACGCCCACGGGTGCGCCACCACCCCAGCCGCATCGAGCCGCTTGATCGCCGAGGGGGAGAGGTAGGCGAAGATCTCGTTCGACGCCGGCGGGTGGACGAGCACTGCCTCGCCGCTCGCCGCCAGCACCTCGGCGACGGCCGCCGCGATGCCGTTCGCGTGGCCCGCCAGCGAGAGGACGTTGTGCCGGTCGAGGAGGGCGCAGAACTGCGCCGCCACGAAGCGGTTCTTCGAGAAGAGCTGCGCCGCCTGCTTGTGGCGGTAGATCGCGTCCTCCCGCATCGCGGGGTCGAAGTAGACCACCGCCTCGGCGCACCACGCTCCCGTTTTCGTGAACCCCAGCGAGAGGACGTCGACGCCGGAGCGCCAGGTGAGGTCCGCCGCCGTGGCGCCGGTGTGGACGAGCGCGTTCGCGAACCGCGCCCCGTCGACGTGCACGGCGAGCCCGCGGCCCTTGGCGACGGCCGCGATTCGCGACACCTCCGCCGGCGTGTAGCACTGGCCGATCTCGTTGACGTTGGCGAGGCTCACCGCCACCGGCCGGCCGAAATGGACGACGCCCGGCATATACCCCGCGATCCGCTCGGCAAGCGCGTCCGGGTCGATCTTGCCCGCGGGGCCGTCGACGCCCTCGAGCACGGTGCCGTGGGAGAAGAAGCTCGGTGCACCCGCCTCGTCGCGGGCGGTGTGCGCATCGACGTGGCAGAGGACGACGCCGCCCGCCTTGCCGTAGCTCGCGAGGGCGAGACCGTTCGCCGCACTCCCGGTCGAGACGAACACGACGGCGACGTCACGCTCGAAGAAGCCGGAGAGAAGGTCGTTCGCACGGCCGGTCCACCGGTCGCTGCCGTAGGCCGGGGCGGGGCCTTCGTTCGCCTCGGCGAGCGCGGCCATCACCACGTCGGCCGCGCCGGCCCAGTTGTCGGAAGCAAACATTCACGCACCATGGTCGGCGCTCGACGCGCCGGGGAGGGCGGTGAGCGAGGGGGACCCGACCGGCACCTCCAGCCGCGAGGCAGGCTGCGGAGCGCACGCGCTCTCGTCCTGGCGGGCAGTGCCGGTCAAGGTCGTCGCCGCCCAGAAACACGATCGTCCACGGCGCGGCAAGCCATCCCTACGCCGGCGAGGACCATAAGAGGAAGAGCGCCCCGGCATGCGAAATTCCCATTTCCCATCGCAGAAGCGACGTGGCAGCGTGCCGTTCACGGGAGGAAACGAATGCCGTTCGCAACCCACGACGGTGTCACGCTGCACTTCGCGTCTCGGCCCCCGGCGCCCCGCGCGCCGACGCTGGTGTTCGCGAATTCGCTCGGCACCGACTACCGGATCTGGGACGCCGTCGCCGCCGCGCTCCCGGCCGACTACGGCCTCGTCCGCTACGACAAGCGCGGCCACGGCCTGTCCGACCTCGCCCCCGGCAATCGGCTGGAGCATCACGTCGGCGACGTCGTGGCGCTCCTCGATCATCTGTCGCTGTCGCGGGTGGTGATGGTCGGCCTCTCCGTCGGCGGCCTCATCGCGCAGGCGCTCGTGAAGATGCACCCCGAGCGGGTCTCGGCGCTGGTCCTCTCCTGCACCGCCGCGAAGGTCGGCACGGACGAGGCGTGGAACTCCCGCATCGAGGCGGTCCGCGGCCCCGGCCTCGTCTCGATCTCCGACGCGGTGATGGAGCGCTGGTTCTCGCCCGAGTTCCGCACGAAGAAGCCCGATGTCCTCGCCGGCATGGTGAACATGCTCGTCCGCCAGCCGGCCGAAGGCTACGCCGCCATCTGCGAGATGCTGCGCGACGCCGACCTGCGGGCGGACCTCCCGAACATCGCCGTGCCGACGTTCTGCATCGCCGGCTCGGCCGACGGGTCCACCCCGCCCGACATCGTGAAGGAGATGGCGGGCGCGATCCCCGGCGCGGAGTTCACGGTGATTGACGGCGTCGGCCACATCCCGTGCATGGAAGCGCCGGAGGTGTTCTCCGGCGAGCTCGCCCGCTTCCTCACCCGCCGCGAGATCAGCCGTGGATGACGCCTACGCCTCCGGCATGGCGACGCGGACGCGCGTGCTCGGCCGCGACCACGTCGCCCGCGCCGAGGCGGCGACGACGGCGTTCGACGCCCGCTTCCAGCGCCTCATCACAGAGGCGGCCTGGGGCCACGTCTGGTCCGACGGGACGTTCACCCCGCGCGAGCGCTCGATCGTGACGATCGCGCTTCTCGCCGCCCTCGGCCACACCGAGGAGCTGAAGATGCACGTCCGCGCCACGAAGGCCACCGGAGCATCCGAGGCCGACATCGCCGAGGCGCTCATGCACGTCGCGATCTACGCGGGCGTTCCGGCGGCGAACCACGCGATCAAGGCCGCCAAGGCGACCCTCGCCGAAATGGCGGAGAGCACCGAATGACGACGATCCTCAACAAGCCCGACCCCCGCGCCGACCACCGCCCGTTCCGCCCGCGCGACCTCGACTGGCACCCCCCGGCGTACGACCCGCACTATAAAACGAGCGTCCTCCGCTCGCCGAAGTTCGCGCTCCTCTCGGTGGCGCCCTCGGCGACGGAGATCACCGGCCCGGTGTTCGGCCATGCGACCCTCGGCCCGAAGGACCACGACCTCACCACCAACTACGCGGGCGACGGGGAGAGCGCGATCGGCGAGCGCATCATCGTCCACGGCAAGCTGATGGACGAGGACGCGCGGCCCGTCCCCGGCGCCCTCGTCGAGATCTGGCAGACCAACGCCGGCGGCCGCTACCGCCACGTGAAGGACACCTACCTCGCCCCGCTGGACCCTAATTTCGGCGGCTGCGGGCGGACGATCACGCGGGACGACGGCACCTACGCCTTCCTCACCGTCCGCCCGGGCGCCTACCCGTGGCCGAACCGGCAGAACGACTGGCGTCCGGCGCACATCCACTTCTCTGTCTTCGGCCACGGCTTCGCCCAGCGCCTCATCACGCAGATGTATTTCGAGGGCGACCCTTCGATTCCCCTCTGCCCCATCGTGAACACCGTGAAGGACCCCGAGGCGGTGGCGATGATGACCGGCCGGCTCGACATGGATGCGACGATCCCGTTCGACGCCCGCGCCTGGCGGTTCGACATCGTCCTGCGCGGCCGCCGCTCCACCCCCTTCGAGAACCGGCCGGAGGGCAACTGATGGCGCTGCGCGAGACCCCCTCACAGACCGCGGGGCCGTACGTCCACATCGGCATGGTGCCGAGCTTCGCCGGCCTTCCCGGCGTCTACCCCGGCGATCTCGGCGACGGTCCCCTCTACGGCGAGCGCGCCAAGGGCGAGCGGATCGTCATCACCGGCCGCATCATCGACGGCGCCGGCGAGGCGATCCGCGATGCCTGCGTCGAGATATGGCAGGCCGACGCCGCCGGCCTCTACCCCTCGCCGTCCGAGACGCGGGGCGAGGCGGACCCCCATTTCCGCGGCTGGGGCCGCGCCGCCGTCCTCGGCGGGGAGGGGCTCTTCACCTTCAGCACCATCAAGCCCGGCCGCGTGCCGTTCGGCGACGGCCGCCTCCAGGCGCCCCACGCGGCGCTCTGGATCGTGGCGCGCGGCATCAACATCGGCCTCCACACCCGGCTCTACTTCGCCGACGAGGCGGCGGCGAACGCGGAGGACCCCGTGCTCGGCCGCATCGAGCACCCCTGGCGGCGCGAAACGCTGATCGCCAAGCGGAACGGCGACACCTACCATCTCGACATCGTGCTCCAGGGCGAGCGCGAGACCGTCTTCCTGGACGTCTGACGTGGCCGTATCGGTGTTCGACGACAGCGTCTTCTCGGCCCTCTTCGGGGACGCCGAACTCGCCGCGCTGTTCGCCGAGGACCGCACGGTGGCGATGTACAACCGCGTCGAGGCCGCCCTCACCGAGGCGGTGGCGGCGGAGGGGCTCATCGCGGCCGAGGCGGCGGCGGCCATCGTCGCGACGCTCGAGGGCTTCGCGCCCCCGCCCGGCGTCCTCGCCGACGGCATCGCCAAGGACGGGCTGCCGATCCCCTGCTACGTGAAGGCGCTCCGTGCCGCCGTGCCGGAGCCTTTCCGCGCCGAGGTGCACAAGGATTCGACGAGCCAGGACATCATGGACACCGCCCTCGCGCTCACCCTGCGCGAGGCGAACGACATCCTCGCCGCCCGGCTCGACGCCGCGATGGCCGCGCTCGACGCGCTCTCGGCCCGCTTCGGCGACCGGCCGCTGATGGGGCGGACGCGGATGCAGGCGGCGCTTCCCGTCGGCGTCGCCCACCGGATCGCCACGTGGCGGGCGCCGCTGCCGCACCACGCCGCGGCGCTCGCCGCCCTCCGCCCGCGGCTCGAGGCGCTGCAGTTCGGCGGCCCCGTCGGCACGCGCGACGCATGGGACGGGCGCGGCGACGCCGTAGCGCGGCGGATGGCGGCGACGCTCGGCCTGACCGAGCCGGGGGCCGCCTGGCACACCGACCGGAGCGCCATCGGCGCCTACGCTGCTTGGCTCGCGGGCGTTTCGGCGAGCCTCGGCAAGATCGGCGGCGACGTCGCGCTGATGGCCCAGCAGGGGATCGACGCGGTGCGGGTCGCGGGTGGCGGCGCCTCCTCGGCGATGGCGCACAAACAGAACCCGATCCTCGCCGAGCTTCTCGTGACCCTCGCCCGCTACGCGGCCACGCAGGCGGGCGGGATCGCGCATTCCCTGGTCCACGAGCAGGAGCGGTCCGGCATCGCCTGGGCGCTCGAGATGATGCTCCTAGCGCCGCTCGTCGTCACCGCCGGGCGCTCGCTGACGGCGACGGCGGAGCTCGTCGGCCGGATCGAGGCGATGGGCGATGGCGCGCGCGAAACGTCGAGCGCCGCGGCGGCGCCTCACATAAGCTCCGCTTCGTCCGGCCACTGAGCCGGCATCAACAAGAACGACAGGGAGACGACCATGGATCGACGCCAAGTCCTCATCGCCGGTGCCGCCGCCGCGGTGCTTGCCGCCGTGCCCTTCGCGGCGAGCGCCCAGGAGGTGACGCTGACGCTGCACCACCTCCTGTCGCCGAAGTCGAACGCGCACGCCAACATGCTGGAGCCGTGGGCGCGCGCCATCGAGGAAGACTCCGGGGGCCGCATCAAGATCGAGATCTACCCCTCGATGTCGCTCGGCGGGACGCCGCCGCAGCTCGTCCGCCAAGCGGCCGACGGGGTCGTCGACATCGTCTGGACGGTGAACGGCTACACGCCCGGCCTCTTCCCGCGCTCGGAGGTGTTCGAGCTCCCCACCGTCTTCACCAACGACCCGGCGGCGACCAACCTTGCCATGCGCGAGATGTTCGACGAGTGGCTCGCCCCCGAGTACGACGGGCTCCACGTCCTCTTCAACCACGTTCACGCCGGCAACGCGCTCCACACCGCCTCGAAGGAGGTCCGCTCGCCGGCCGACACCGCCGGCATGAAGCTCCGCGTCCCCGGCCCGTCGGCGACGGCGGTGGTGGAGGCCCTCGGCTCGACGCCCGTCAACATGCCGGTGCCCGACCTGCCGCAGTCGCTCTCGACCGGCGTCGTCGACGGCGCGCTGATCCCGTTCGAGATCATGCCGCCGCTCCAGCTCTGGGAGATGACCGACTACCAGATCGAAGGCCCCGACCGTGAGCGCTTCGGCTCCACCGTGTTCCAGGTCTCGATGAACCAGGACACCTGGGATTCGCTGCCCGACGACCTCAAGGACGTCTTCAACCGCAACTCCGACGAGGCATGGCTGAAGAAGGTCGCCGACGTCTGGGTCGCGGCCGACGACGCCGCCATCGACATGGCCGAGAAGGCGGGCAACACCCACGTCGTCCTCACCCCGGAGGAGATGGCCGCCTTCAACGAGACGCTGGAGCCGGTGGTCGAGAAGTGGATCGCCGACCATCCGGACTTCGACGCCCGCGCCCTCGTCGACAAGGCGCGCGAGACGATCGCGAAGCACAAGACCCGCTCTTGAGCGACGGGCGTCCGCGCCGCGGGGCGTTCGCGCGCCTCGCGGCCGTCCTCTCCGCCGTCATCACGGGGTGGGCCGTCCTTGCCGGCCTCCTCCTCTTCGCGCTCGCCCTCATGACGGCGGGGAGCGCAGCCTCGAACCTCCTCTTCGCGAAGCCCTACGCGCCCGAGCATGAGCTGACGAAGTCCATCGTCGCCATCGTCATCTTCATGATGCTCCCCTACTGCCAGCTCGTCGGCGCGAACGTCACCGTCGACATCTTCACCGAGGGGATGGGCGCGCGAACGAAGGCGGTGATGGCGGCGCTCGCCTCGCTCTTCGCGGTCGCGTTCTCGGCGCTCCTCCTGCGGCAGATGTCGCTCGGCCTCGAAAGCTACATGCGCTACGTGGAGGTGACGCCGGTCCTCAAGATCCCGCTCTGGACGGCGTTCCCGCCGATCCTCGTCTCCCTCGCGCTCCTCCTCGTCGCCGCGCTCCTCACCCTGGCCGACGGCGTGCGCGTGATGCGCGGCCACGGCTCGGTCCTCGCCCACGAGGCCGCCGCGGAATGATCGACAGCTTCGTCCTCGGCGTCGGCGGGCTCGCAGCGCTGATCCTCCTCATCGTCGTCCGCGTGCCGATCGCCTACACGATGATCCTCGTCGGCATCGTCGGCACGATGCTCCAGACGCGGCCTGGGATCCTCCTGAGCCAGCTCAAGGACCTCGGCTACGCGCAGTTTTCGAACTACGACCTCTCGGTCCTGCCGATGTTCATCCTCATGGGCGGGCTCGCGGCGCGGACCGGCCTCTCGCGCGACCTCTTCCGCGCGGCGAACGCGTGGCTCGGGCGCTTCCGCGGCGGGGTGGCGATGTCGGCGCTCGTCGCCTGCGCCGGGTTCGGCGCGCTGTGCGGCTCCTCCACCGCGACGGCGTCCACCATGGGCCAGGTGGCGCTGCCCGAGCTCCGCCGCTTCCGCTACTCGCCCCAGCTCGCGACCGGCACCATCGCCGCGGGCGGCACGCTCGGCATCCTCATCCCGCCCTCGGTGGTGCTCATCGTCTACGCCATCATCGTCGAGGCCAACATCGTCGCGATGTTCGCGGCGGCGCTGATCCCGGGCATTCTCGCCCTTCTCCTCTTCATCGCCACGGTCGCGATCTACTGCCGCATCGTCCCCAGCGCCGGGCCGGTGGGGGAGGGCGTCTCGCGCCGGGAGCTCGTCCGGGCGACGGTCGGCGTCGTCCCGGTGCTGATCATCTTCGCCATCGTCATCGGCGGCATCTACGCCGGCATCTACAACCCGACGCCCGCGGCGGCGATCGGCGTGGTGCTGGTGGCGCTCTACGGCGTCCTCTTCGCGGGGCTGCGCTGGCGCGGCTTCGTCGCCGCGCTCCTCGAGACGGCGCGCACCACGGGGATGATCTACCTCATCCTCTTCGGCGCCGAGCTCCTCAAGATCTTCATGGCCCGCGCCGGCGTGCCCCAGGCGGCGGCGGAGGCGCTCGGCACCAGCGGCCTCGGCCCCTACGAGATCCTCATCCTCATCATCGTCGCGTTCCTGATCCTCGGCTGCCTCATGGACTCGCTCTCCATGATCATCCTCGCGATCCCGTTCTTCTGGCCGGTGGTCTCCGCGCTCGAGTTCGGCCTGTCGCCGGACGAGCTGAAGATCTGGTTCGGGATCATCATCCTCGTCGTCGTCGAACTCGGGCTCATCACGCCACCGGTCGGGCTCAACGTCTTCATCATCAACTCCCTCGCCAAGGACGTGCCGATGCGGCAAA